>Ga0207700_10000011_pt1 | contig 266323 bp, 249 predicted proteins | sample LARL82metaG_FD_184348 | JGI IMG/M metagenome (GOLD analysis project Ga0207700, IMG submission 184348) | Corn, switchgrass and miscanthus rhizosphere microbial communities from Kellogg Biological Station, Michigan, USA - LAR L8-2 metaG... | ecosystem: Host-associated > Plants > Roots >...
ATGCAAAGGGCTTTAGCGCAAGGTGCCGCGATAGTATCGCAACAGAAGTCGGGAGACGAACGATGCGCAAACTCTGGTACGCGGCGGCTATTTTGGCGTCTGTCACGGCACTGACGGGACCGTCATTTTCCATGGGTGGCGGCGGAGGCGGTGGAGGTGGCGGCGGCAGTTATGGCGGCAGCGGCCTCAGCAGCGGCACGTCTTCGACCGACGACTACACGGTCGCACTTCGTTTGATCAAGCATCAACAATATGCCGACGCAATTCCGCATCTCAACCTCGCGCTGGCAGACAAGCCGAAGAGCGCCGATATCCTCAACTATCTCGGCTACACCCATCGCATGACCGGCGATTTCCCCGGCTCGCTCGAATACTACAAGCGCGCGCTGGCGATCGATCCGAATCACAAGGGCGTGCATGAGTATTTGGGTGAACTCTATCTGCAGATGAACGACCTGACGTCTGCCCAAGGCGAACTCACGACACTCGCAAGCCTCTGTCCGAGCGGTTGTGACGAGCGCGATGTACTGACGAAGGCGATTGCGGCATACACGCCGCCAGCAGGTGCGGCTCCGGTCGCAGCTGCGGCTCCGGCGAGTGCACCAGCTGCTCCTGCTACGCCTACGACCGCGGGTCAGTAGTTCAAGCGGCCGTCTTCTTCTGCCGTAGCGCGCGCCAGACGCGCTCCGGCGTCGCCGGCATGTCGATATGCACGACGCCGAGCGCGTCGGCGACTGCGCTCATCACCGCGGGCAATGCGCCGACCGTTCCCGCCTCGCCGCAGCCCTTTGCGCCGAGATCGTTCGTCTTGCACTCGATCTGCTCGTAGGCGAAATCGATGTCGGGCATGTCAGACGCCCGCGGCATCGCATAGTCGCTGAAGCTGGCCGTGAGCAGCTGGCCGGTGCTTTCGTCGTAGACGATGTTTTCGAGCAACGCCTGGCCAAGACCCTGAACGATGCCGCCATGCACCTGGCCCGCGACCAGCATCGGATTGATGACCCGGCCGAAGTCGTCGAGCACGTGATACGACTGCATCTGGACCTGTCCGGTGTCGGGATCCACTTCCACTTCGCAGACATGACACCCGTTCGGGAACGTGGGCGCCTGGCCGGTATACATGCCGTCGCTGTCGAGACCGTCCTCGAATCCAGGCAGCTTCTCCCGCTTCAGCGTCACGGCGAGTTCTCCGACCGTGATGGCGCGATCCGTGCCGCTCACCGCGAATTTGCCGACGCCTTCGACCACTTGAAAGCCGACTTCGTTACCGCCCGCCTGCAGGACTTGGCCTGCGGCCACCCTTCCCTTCTTGATCACTTCGTCCGACGACACCATGAGAGCGCCGCCCGACATGTTGAGCGAGCGCGAACCACCAGTCCCGCCACCATTCACCCAGTTGGTGTCGCCCTGCTTCACCGTGATGGATTCAAACGGCACGCCGAGCTTTTCGGCGACCAGTTGTGCGAATGAGGTTTCGTGGCCCTGCCCGTTCGACTGCGTGCCGCAATAGAGCTCGACGCCGCCATTGTCTGTGAACTTGATGGCGGCAGGTTCCTGGCCCGCCGCGCCGGTGATCTCGACATAGTAGCCGAAGCCGAAGCCGCGCAGCTTTCCGCGTTTGGCGGATTCCGCCTTGCGTGCGGCGAAGCCCGCCTGATTGGCGCGCTTCAATCCACCTTCGAGCAGCCGCGGATAATCGCCGGAGTCGAACGGGAGACCTGCCCAGTTCGTGTAGGGCAATTCGGAAGGCGACGGCAGATTGCGCCGGCGCAGTTCCGCGCGCTCGATGCCGGTCTTTGCCGCGGCCGCGTCCATCAGCCGTTCCATCAGGTAAGCCGCTTCCGGACGTCCTGCTCCGCGATAAGCATCTACGGGAGCGGTATTTGAAAAATACCCTTTGATGTTCACATAGAGCGCCGGCACGCGGTAGACGCCGCCAAGAATGCGCCCGCCGGCGAGAGTTGGGATAAAGGGCGCATAGACCGACAGATAGCCGCCCATGTTGGACGTGCCGCTGATGCGCACGGCGAGAATCTTGCCGTCCTTGTCCAGTGCGAGCTCGCCCTTCGTCATCATGTCGCGGCCATGATCGTCGGCGAGGAATGATTCAGTCCGCTCGGCACTCCAGCGCACCGGTCTTCCGATCTTCTTGGCGGCGATCATGACGAGCGCCTGTTCGGGATAGAGAAATCCCTTCATGCCGAAGCCGCCGCCGACATCCTTGGTGACGACGCGAACTTTTTCGACAGGCAAATTGAGTACGGCCTGCGCAAGCGCGCCACGAATGTTTCCCGCGCCCTGCGACGTCACGTAAAGCGTGTGCTGGTCGTTCGCCTTATCAAAGACGCCGATCGCGTTGCGCGTTTCCATGGGCATCGCGCTGACGCGGTTCTGAACCACGTCCAGCGAAACTGTATGCGCGGCCTTGGCGAAAGCCGCGTTGACGGCTGCCTCGTCACCTTCGGCCCAGTCAAAGCAAAGATTATTGTCGGCGCCGTCCCAGATTTGCGCACCTTTTGGCGCCGCGCGGAGCGTGCCGGACGCGGCAAGTTGTTCGTACTCGACTTGCACAAGTTCGGCGGCGTCCTTTGCTTGTGCGTAGGTTTCGGCAATCACCATTGCGATGGCTTCGCCGGTGAATGTCACCCTGTCCTTGGCGAGAAGCGGTTTCGGCGACGTTTTCGTGGCACTCCCGTCGCGGCTCGGCACTGGTGCCATCAGCGGCATCGGATTGGCCCCGAAGGCTTCGACGTCCGCATAAGTCAGGACGGCGATCACGCCGGGCGCTTCCTTTGCGGCGGAGACATCGATCGAGGCAATCCGCGCATGCGATTGCGAGGTTCGGTGGAAACAAGTGAAGGTTTCGTCCGCGAAGTGGAGATCGTCAGTATACTGACCTTGCCCGGTGACGAAACGGATGTCTTCCGTCCGTTTGGCCGATTGCCCGACGCCGAATTTCATTGTTGAACCCCATGTCAAAATTACTGAGTCCTACGGATGAGAGGACCGTTAGTGAAACAAGCGATTCGAATGGTTCTAGTTCTTGTAACTCGGATCGACGCGATCGCATTTGCGCCGTAGCGCCGGCCATGCCATGGCGCCCATCATGCCGTCGAACGCTCCACGACCCTGCGACGCGGTTTTCTCCGGCACACCCTGGTTCGGCCAGTTCGTCGCTGCGCCGCCTGCCAGTGCGCGCACCTGCATCGAACAGGCCCGTTCGAGGAAGAACATGCGCAAGAATGCGTCAGCACAGGTCTTGCCGACCGCGAGCGTGCCATGGTTGCGCAGGATCATCAGATGCTTGTCTCCGATATCGGCGACAAGCCGGTCGCGTTCCCCAAGATCTAGAGCGATCCCTTCATAGTCGTGATAGGCGACATCGTCCGAAATCGACATGGCATGCTGATCGATGGGCAGAAGGCCCTCCCTTTGCGCCGACACGGCAACGCCGTCCGTCGTGTGCAGATGGATCACGCAGCCGGCGTCGTCACGGTTCATGTGCAGAGCGGAGTGGATCGTGAAGCCGGCGGCATTCACTGGAAACGGCGAGTCGACGATCTTGTTTCCTTCGACGTCGATCTTAACGAGACTCGACGCGGTGATTTCCTCGAACATGAGTCCATATGGATTGATCAGGAAGTGATGTTCCGGCCCGGGTACGCGAGCCGAGATGTGGGTGAAGATCATGTCGTCCCAACCATGCAGAGCGACCAGCCGATAGGTGGCGGCGAGGTCCTCGCGAATGGCCCATTCCTCGGCGCTCACCTTGCCCTTCAGAGATGTCAGGTCGTTGGCTTCGGGCACCTTTAACGCTGCATTGCTCATGAATAAGTCCCTTGCTCATATCGGTATGGCGAAACACAAGAGTGGGCCTGCGACTTTGCCCTGTCAAACGCGCGCCGAGAAACCCTGCACTGCGCCGGACTAAACGTCAGCGGACCCGTTCGACCGCGGCCTTCCAGCCGTCGTAAAGCGTGTTGCGAACTGAGGATTTCATCTCGGGCACGAACCGGCGGTCCAGCGCCCACCGAGTCGCAATGTCCTTCGTGTCCTTGAAGAGACTTGCCGCCAATCCTGCGAGATAAGCCGCGCCAAGTGCGGTTGTCTCCGTCACCGTCGGCCGATCGACCGGAAGCCCCGTCAGGTCGGCAAGGCGCTGGCAAAACCAATCGTTGCGAACCATGCCGCCATCGACCTTGAGCGCTTTTGGCGCGCGCATGCCGGAGCGCTTCATATCTTTCGCCATTGCTTCGAGCAGATCGCGTGTTTGAAAGCACACCGCGTCGAGCGCCGCGCGGGCGATCTCCGCCGCGCCCATGTCGCGCGTCAATCCGACGATGGCGCCGCGCGCATCCGGATCCCAATAAGGCGCGCCAAGTCCTGTGAACGCGGGCACGAAGTAGAGTCCTTGCGCATCCTTCGCAGTGCGCGCCAATGCTTCTATCTCCTCGGCGCTCTTGATCACGCCGATGGCATCGCGCAGCCACTGCACCACGGCCCCCGCGATGAAGATGCTGCCCTCGATCGCATAGACGGCGCGCTTGCCAATGCGAAATGCACTGGTCGCGAGCAGCCGGTTCTTCGAAGCCGGCACCTTGCTCCCGGTATTCACGAGAACGAAACATCCGGTGCCGTAGGTCGATTTCACGTCGCCTGGATTGAAACAGGCTTGGCCGAACGCGGCCGCCTGCTGATCACCCGCTACGCCAAGGATCGGAATCGGCGCGCCGAGCAGTGGCGGGTCGACTTCGCCGAAATTCCCCGAACTGTCGCGCACCTCAGGAAGCGCTCTCTCCGGCACGCCGAATAGTTTCATCAACTCTGCATCCCACTTCAAAGTCTTGAGGTTGAGCAGCATCGTACGCGACGCGTTCGTCACGTCGCTCGCGTGCACTTTGCGGCCGGTCAGATTGAAGATGAGCCAGGCGTCGATGGTGCCGAGTGCGATTTCACCTTGCTGTGCGCGCTTGCGTGAACCGGGAATGTGATCGAGCAGCCACTCCATCTTCGTCGCCGAGAAATAAGGATCGAGAAGAAGCCCGGTCTTAGCCGCGACCTTCGGTTCCCATTTCCTCGCCTTCAACGCGCGGCAACGATCCGCCGTCCGGCGATCCTGCCAGACGATGGCATTGTGCAATGGCGCGCCGGTAGCCTTGTCCCAGATGACCGTGGTCTCGCGTTGATTGGTGATGCCTATCCCCGCAACGTCGGCCGCCGGAACACCCTTCAGCGCTGAACGGCAACAGGCGAGCGTCGCCTGCCAGATCTCCCTTGCGTCATGCTCCACCCAGCCGTTGGCAGGAAATATCTGACGCAGCTCGATCGTGTGCGACGCGACGGGTCGCGCGCCCGCATCGAACAGAATGGCGCGCGTGGACGTCGTCCCCTGGTCGATTGCCAGGATGTAGGGTGCCTCGGCGTTCATCGGGATTGCTTTGATACTGCGGCGCAAAGAAAAGCATAGAGCATCCGGCCAGCGCGATAAACCTGCGTCGAAACCAACCTGAAGCGTCCGCGAGGCACGCCGAACTCAGAGCGCGTGAATGCCATCCAACAATTCCGACTGATTCCCTTTTCGACTCACCAAGTGATCATTAACACCTCGTTGGGATTGTCGAATTTTCGCGTATCTCACCGTATGGCGACGAGCACGGAATCTCAGGGATTTTGCACCCGAACCTCGGCTCGCCACCCCCGCGTATCGCGGTGAACGTCGGTGTATACGTGGCACGGTAGGTGGCAAGACACCGATTCGACGTCGGCCCCCTGGCGCTTGAGAGACCTCAGGGACATCTTTCAGAACGGTGCCCGCGCTCCCGCTCAAGGTGGGGATTGTGCGATGAAGTGGCGCCATCGCTCAGCAAGCCGGACAGTCGGAGCCCGTTTTGCCGGTCCAATACAACATCGTTGTATTTCGGCGTTAGCATGTTGAGGCCGCGGAGGGTTTGCTGAAATAGAAACGGCGGCACGAGGGCCGCCGTTTTCTTTTCCCGAACTGTCCTGAACCGGTCAGGCAGTCTTAGCCTTGCGGCGACGGATCGCGGCAGCTCCGACAAGCCCCGCGCCGAAAAGCGACAGCGAGATGGGTTCGGGGACGGTCGTGGTCGGCGCAAAGTGCAGGTTGTCCAGGTCAAACGTTTCGACCTCACCGGCGATCGCGTTGGAGATCGTAAACGAGGTGAACGGATCGCTCGACACAAAGCCGAAGAAGGTGCCGTCGATCGGACCAATCGCGCCAACCGTCTCTGTGCCGCCGCCGACCAAATTCAGAGTCAACTCCAGGCCGGCACCCTCATCTTCCGGTGACGTGTCCCATGTCCCGCCGGCACCGATCAGATTGCCAGGCTTGTAGCTGAACGTGGTCGAGGCGCCGTCTTGGACGAAGTCTGCCCAGACCGAACCCGTCAACACGCCTCTTGCCGGCCCTATCGCACCAAAGGTGGTGACTACGCCGGTGAAACTCTGAAGTCCGCCGGAGTCGAATGGTTCAGTGACGAAACTTGTGACGGCCGCTTCCCACGTGGCCTCGTTCGTGTAGGTGATGACGGTCGCGTTGGCTTGGGACACGCTCAAGAGCGCAGCAGCGATCAGGGTCGCGGATAATTTAAAGCGAGGCATGGTACCCTCCCGTGTGTCTGCTTGTTTACCCCTGCGCTTTGCGACGGCGGCGCATTGCCGCTGCACCAACGAGACCCACGCCGAAGAGCGACAGCGTGATGGGTTCAGGAACGGGCGAAACGACAGTCGAAGTACCAACAGCAAAGTTCAGCACGTCCATTTCAGCTTCATGATCAAGGAAAAGAGACTGATTGTGGAACGTCACTTCGGTAATTGGCACGGTGTCGGTAAAGCCGATGAAAAGCGATGAAGGATGGCCCGCGCTTTCAGTAACCGTCGTGACAAACACTCCATTCACATAAATATCGACCGAATCCGGCCCAGTGTAGGTGCCCAGCTGAAAGCTAACCGCAGTGGCCCCGGAGAGCGAGGCTGTCAGATCGGATTGAGCTCCGGCGAGATAGGTCTGGCCGACTCCGTAACCGCCGTCGTTCCATAAAAGCAACCTCGTGGCGCCGAAGGTGATCGGCCCAATTGCAAAACTAGTCGAGACATCTTGAAAGACGCCGCTCAACGGCAGCGGAATGTCATAGGATGTCAGGCCCGTGGTGGCGGCATCGAACGCAGCTTCGGTGTTGTACGATACGACCCCCGCCTGTGCACCAAACATACTCCCCGCAAGCAAGAAGGAGGTTGCGAGCACGAAACGGAAACGATTCATAAACATGATCTATCCTCCTTCGGAACGGCCGTGCCGTTGGGCTTCGGGTTGTCCTCCTGTCGAACGTGGGTGACCGAGCATAGACCGTGCCGAAATGGCACATGCAGGAAAGTCAATAGGATGCCGGTGCGGGCGATGTATCACCCCCGCTAATTTGTAAAAAGGCTTTACAGACGACGGCAGCGATCCCAGGGGCAGCAAGCTTGCCTCCGCAGCGATTTCAGTCCTGCATCACGTTCTCCCGCATTCGTGACTCGAATGTCCGCAAATCCTCCAACTCGCGCGGCCAGCATTTCGCTGCTTGCTTGGCGTAGTCAGATGCCGAGACTGCGAGGTCCATGCAGACGAGAGCGCGGAGATTCAGCAGATGCGTTCTGAACTCGGGATCGGGCAGCCCGCGAAAACCATCCCAGCCCGCACGGATCAACGCCAGCACGAGTGCGCGCTTGGCTGCTGTCGTGTCCTTTAGCGTCGAATAGTTGGAGAGCATTGCAAGCGAACCTCGCTCGCGGCGCCGAGCTAAGCGGACGCCCTCATTGCTTCCGCGCCTGAGGCGGAAGTGACGGCGATCACGAGAACGAAGTAGCGTCGATAGGTGGCACGACGCCGCTCTTGCCACGTATCGCTCCCGGTCCTTGAGCCCGCGAGAGCGAGTTAAGTCCCTGTACGGACTAACTAAGCGACTCAGGAACTCTTCGGGAACCGTCGGGAACAAACTTAACACCTCGTTAACGATCCCTTGATAGTGCTGAAATCCGGCCAAATCGGCCGCCCGCAAGGGGCGCTTCAGGGGGCAAGCGTGGGTCTTACCGCACATGACATGAGCGATATGGGTCGGCTAGCGCGCCTTTCGCTGAACCCGAAGGGAACCAGCCGCGCGGAAATCTATCTCGCCGTCGCTTCGCTCTATCGTCTTCAAGACAATGATCTCAGTGATCGCGAGCGCGCATTGATGAACGACATCCTGCGCCGGCTCACCAATGACGTCGAGATCACCATCCGAAGAGCACTTGCGGAGCGGCTTGCAGACGACGCCAAGGCTCCGCACGGTCTCGTCCTCATTCTGGCACATGACATGATCGAAGTGGCGCGGCCGTTGCTTTTGCGCTGCGCCTCACTCACTGATGCCGACTTGCTGAGCCTGATTGCAGCATGCGGTGTCGCCCATCACGAAGCCATCGCGTCGCGTTCCGACATCGGCGAGGCCGTCATCGATGCACTCGCTCGCCTGGGAAACCAATCCGTGCATGCGGCAATGACGCGAAACGCGTCCGCTAGAGTTGCCGAGACTAAGACGGTGCCGACAAGCGATATGCCACCAGCCAGAAAGCCATCCACAGACGGCGCGCAAAAACTCATCGACAAGCTTTCGGCCGCCGGCGAACTCAAGGCGGGTTTTCTGCTTCGGGTCTTGCACCAGGGTCAGACTGACTTGTTCGATCTAGGATTGGCCAAACTGGTCAATCTGCCCGTTCCCGAATTGCGTTCCAGGTTCTATCGCGGCGGACCTCGTGCCGTGGCCCTCGCCTGCCGCGGCGTCGGCATCGATCGCTGCGTCTTCAACACCGTGTTCAACTTGTCGCGCCAGGCCCACAACATGCACGCAACTCTCACCTTTGCCGATCTGGCCGAAGTCGACAAAGTCTTTGCGACGCTGCCGAAAACATCGGCCTTGAGCGAGCTCTCCGGCCCGACATTCAATTAATCGGCGTCTCCTGCTAGGTTCTGGGCATGATCGACCCGTTCGGCCGCCACATCACCTATTTGCGCCTGTCTGTGACCGACAGGTGCGATTTTCGCTGTGTCTATTGCATGGCGGAACATATGACGTTCCTGCCGAAGGCCGAGCTCCTGACGCTCGAGGAACTGGAGCGTCTGAGCATGGCGTTTGTGGCCAAGGGTGTCGAGCGGCTGCGCATCACCGGCGGCGAACCACTGGTCCGGCGCAATGTCATGAGCCTGTTCGACCGCCTCGGTGCTCACATCGGAAAGTCCAATCTCAAGGAAGTGACACTGACCACCAACGGCAGCCAGCTCTCGCGGTTTGCGCGCGATCTCGTCTCGGCTGGGGTAAGGCGCATCAACATCTCGCTCGATACGCGCGATGCAGCCAAGTTTCGCGACATCACACGCTGGGGCGATCTTGCGAAGGTTCTGGAAGGCATCGACGCGGCCGATGCCGCCGGCTTGAAAATCAAGATCAATACCGTGGCGCTCAAAGGCGTCAATGAAGACGAAATCTCCGAGCTACTGCGCTGGGCGCACGGCCGCGGATTCGATTTCACGCTGATCGAGACGATGCCGCTCGGCGAAATCGATGGCGATCGGATGGACCAGTACCTGCCGCTCTCGCTCGTGCGCGCGCGTTTGGCACGCGAGTTCACGCTGGAAGAGAGCGACTATCGCACCGGCGGCCCGGCACGCTACGTGCGTGTCGCCGAGACCGGCGGGCGCCTCGGTTTCATCACGCCGTTGACGCACAATTTCTGCGAAAGCTGCAATCGCGTTCGCCTGACCTGCACGGGGACACTCTACATGTGCCTCGGCCAGAACGACGCGGCAGATCTTCGCGCGCCGTTGCGGGCATCTGAGGATGATCGCGTGCTTCATCGCGCGATTGACGCTGCCATAGCGCGCAAGCCGAAGGGTCACGACTTCCTCATCGATCGCCGCCATACCAAGCCGGCGCTCGAACGTCACATGTCGCTGACAGGCGGCTGAGAGATGGCACCGTCTCTTCACTTCGTCGCGGCGGCGGCGCCCGACGCGCAAGCGGCTCTCGTGACCATGCGCAAACAGCACAATGACGTCGGCGGCGACAAGGCAGAAATCGTCGTGGCGCTGGGCGGCGACGGTTTCATGCTGCAGACGCTGCACAGCTTCATCGGCAAGGAGAAACCGATCTACGGGATGAACTTGGGCTCAGTCGGGTTTCTGATGAACGAATTCCGCGAGGCCAATCTCGTTGAGCGCCTCGCCGCTGCCGAGTCGGCGCAAGTCCATCCCCTGCGCATGCGTGCGCAGAGCGCCAAAGGTTCAACAGAAGCGCTGGCCTTCAATGACGTGCACTTGTTCCGCGAGACGCGGCAGGCCGCCAAGATCCGCATCCAAGTCGACAACAAGCCGCGCATCAACGAACTGATCTGCGATGGTGTCCTGGTGTCCACGCCGGCCGGCAGCACCGCCTACAATCTCTCGGCACACGGGCCGATCCTGCCGATCGATGCGGCGCTCCTGGCCCTCACACCGATCAGTGCGTTTCGGCCAAGGCGGTGGCACGGCGCGCTGTTGCCGCGGCGCGCAACCGTGCGTTTCGAAATTCTCGAAAGCGCCAAGCGGCCTGTCAGCGCGGTCGCCGACGACCTGGAGGTGCGCGACGTGACGGTCGTCGACATCGCGGAAGACCGAACGGTTGCCATGACCATGCTGTTCGATGCCGGCCATAGCCTCGACGAGCGAATTCTCGCCGAACAATTCGTCGACTAATTGTTCTACATGTCGTCGCGCAGGTTGGCCGACGTCTGCGCGTAACCGGCATCGTCGCGAATGCGCAGGATCTGACCGTCGGGTCCATTCTCGATCCACGGCGTGACGGGCAGAACGGCGGTAGAGCGCGCCGCCGCGAGCGCATCGCCGACCGACTTTGAGTCGTCGAGTTTCATCAGATTGAGCCTGGTCGGAAAGATCACGGTCCACTTCTTGCGATCTGACAGCGCGCCGCGCGGGGTGGTCCATATCGAGTCGACGGACTCCCGACCGTCATGGCTTCCGACATGGCCGACCGGAGACGCCGCAAGAAAGAAGTGCGTGTCAAAACGCTTGGGCATGTTCGCCGGCGTGGTCCAGTGCGCGAAATGGACGAGTTGGTCGAGCGCCAGACGGAGTTTCTCCCTGCGCAGGACGTCCGCCAGCGCGGCCTCGCGCTTGTCCAGCAAGGGCCGATAGTGCTGCAGTTCGGACAGGCGTTCGCCGCTGACGAAATCGCCATGCCTTGCATCGCGCGCCAGCAGAATGCCGGATTCTTCGAAGGCCTCGCGTATGGCACCCGCACCAAGTGCGCGCATAGCGTCGGTCCAGTCATCGCCGCCGTCGAAGAACTCCTTCAACGCGGCGTCCGAGTCGCCTTTTTCCACCTTGCCTCCAGGAAACACGAGCGCACCGGCAACGAAATCGATCTGGTGATGGCGCTTGACCATGAAGACTTCGATACCGCCCGGTGCGTCGCGCAGCAAAAGGATGGTTGCTGCCGGCACCGGCACCGCTATTGGTTTTTCGTTTTCAGCCATGATTCCTCGCTCAGATGGTTCACTCTAACGAGTGACGGCAGCTGCCGCCAAGCTCAGCGCCATCGTTGCGGCGAGGACGACGTAATAGCCCTCGTTTCCAATCACCGATATCGCTCCGCCGCTCAGCAGAGGCCCGAAGATCGAACCAAGCCCGAATAGCAATACCAATCCTGCCGCGGCGGAAACGCGATTCTTCGGTTCGATGGCGTCATTCGTGTGCGCTGCCGAGATAGCATAGACGGGAAAGATCAGCGCTCCGACCAAAAACGACGCAAGGTATTTCGCGACAAATCCATCGCTGCCGGCCTTGAGCCCCAGAAGCGCGACGACAATACCGCCGGCAGAGATCAGACCTATCGTCAGCCTTCGACCCAGTGCGTCAGACAACCACCCCAATGGGAATTGGATGATGGCGCCACCGGCCATCGCCAACGCCATGAACAGGCTGACCTGCGCCAGATTGAAGCCATGTCGCTGCGCATAGACCGGTCCGAAGGTGAAAACGATCGACCACGAGACACCCGCCAGCAGTGTTGCGATCACGCCGAGCGGCGCGACACTGAACAGTCTCAGAATTCCGAACGGTTCGGGTGGTGCATGGTTCGGCGCCGACGCGCGTGCATAGACTACAGGCACGCAGGAGATCGCGAACAGCAGTCCGGCAAGCAGAAAGGGAAAGACGGAAGCCGGATCGCCGACGCTGAGCAGAAGTTGCGAACCCGTCATTCCGATCATCTGCACCACCATATAGATGCTGAAGACGCGACCGCGATTGGCGTTCTCGACGCGATCGTGAATCCAGCTCTCGGCTCCGACATAGAGGCTGGAGAGGGAAAATCCCGAAATCGCGCGCAGTCCCGCCCAACCTACCGGCGTCACGAAATAGCCGTGGGCAACGATCACGACCGCGGCAATAGCGGCACCGATTGCCATCGTCGCCGCGTGGCCACTGCGCGCGATGATCTTGCGGCTCGTCAGCGGCGCGACCGAATAGCCAACATAGTAACTTGCCATGATGATGCCGATGGTCCAGGCCGGAAATGCTTCCAGCCCCGCGCGTACGCCCAACAGACTCGTTTGCAGGCCGTTGGCGAGCTGCACGAATCCGATCGTGACGATGACTGCCCAAACCGATGCGACGGCGGCGCGCATCTTTTCCCCTCGCGTTTAAGGACACGGCTTTAGGTGTCGCCGCTGCGCCGTGCAATCCCGACGCTGATCAACAGGCGCTGAGAAACTGGGCGATGAATGCGTCGCGCGCGGCGGCATCATATGACACCGCCGGACTGTGCCCCCATACGGGTCCAGGCCACGCCGGATCGCCCGGATGCCGACCCACGACATGGACGTGCAGTTGCGGCACCTGATTTCCCAGAGCTCCGACGTTGATCTTTGTCGAGCCGCTGATTTCCTTCAGGCACTGCGCGGCACGCGTGAGCTCTTCTATCAGCAGTTCCCGGTCGGCCCTGGAGAGATCGAAGAACTCGAGGAGATTTGGGCGGCGCGGCACGAGTACGAGCCAAGGATATCGGCTATCGTTCATCAATTGCAGGCGCGACAGCGCCCAATTGGCCACGAAAATAGTGTCGGCGGCGAGGCGCGGGTGAAGCGTGAATTCAGCCATGCTGCATCGAGCCTAGCAGAGCGAGATATTGCGGTCAGTCCCGACGCCTAACGTTAAACGGCAGCAGAAGCGCCTGATCGAGCCTTTGCGAGGTTGGGTCGCGAAAATCCCGCAGCCCAAACTCAATCGGACCACGCGCCTGATCGGCTAATCCGCCGAAGGTGCCGAACAACTTGTCCCAAAATGCAAACACCTGGCCGTAGTTGCTATCGGTCTCGGGCCGGGCGCTCGAATGATGGATGCGATGGAACTGCGGCGTGACGAAAACCCAGCGATTGGCGCGCGCCATCCAGGTAGGCAATCGTATATCGGCATGACCGACCAGTTGAACGACATTCTCGAGGACGCCATAGACTGCGACTTCGAGCGCCGAGCAACCCAACGCAGCACCGCCGATGCCCAGGACGAACGCGGAAAAAATAGTTTCGCCCGGGTGGTGACGAACGGTCGTGCTGACATCGAGCGATATGTCGGAATGATGCAGCGCATGCAACCGCCACAAGGGAAGCGCGGCATGCAGCGTCCGGTGCACGGCATAACTGAGCAGATCCAGCAGCAAGATCGCGTATGCAAGATGGATCCAAAACCCTAGTTCGCCCGGCGCCCAGTTCAACGGCGATCTAGCCAAGACAATATTCGTCACGTACGCCAGCGCCGGAGCGAGCAATGTGGCGAGCGCGACGGAAACGGCCATCAGCGAATAATTGCTGATCCATCGCCGCATAAATGGCTGCGTGTCCTTATGTTCGGGAACTACGAGTTCTAAGAGCGCCACGCCAAGGAGGAGTGGAACAATGGCGCCGCCACTGAACAGAATGTCGGAAATGTTATGTCCGTCCCACAACGTGCTCACCGCCGTCGGACGAACGCGGCATTCACTTGCGACGCATATGCCTGATTGTGGCCATAGCGACGATACCGCCGGCCAACAACGACATCGATACCGGTTCCGGAACCGGGACGGGCGTTCCGGCTAGCGCAGCGCCGCTCGCAAACATTGCCGCGACGACGAGCGTTGCCGAGATGAGAATGTTGCGCATCTTTGCGTTCCTCTAGGAGTCGTACTACTTCCGGTGCAGGCGTTTCACCGCCGCGATAGCGACAATTCCACCCGCCAAGAGTGACATTGAGACCGGCTCAGGCACCCGAATTGCCGGTCCTGCAAAGGCCGGTGCGGCAACCATGGCCGTTGCGACGGCAATCGTGAGGGTCGCGACGATGCTTCTCATCTTTCACCCCATGGTGAGTTCGACGTTAACCAAGCAACTTTGATGCCAATTACAAAAGACCATCGGAATCAAATATTGCCGACAGAGCGATTGGGGGAAATTGTCAAATATTCTTACAACCCGGTCTCATTCTCGCGCGAAGCGGCGCGGATCGAATGCAGCAATCTCGACGTCGCCTTGGAGAATGATCCGGCTCATGAGATGCGCGATGGCGGGCGCAAACAGGATGCCGTTGCGATATTGGCCCGTCGCAACGAACAATCCCTCGAGCGACGTGCGTCCAAGCAACGGCAGTCCGTCCGCCGACATCGGTCGAAGTCCGGCCCAGCGTTCCGTGACAGTCCAGTCGGCGATCTCAGGCATCAGGCGGCGCGCGTGCTTCGAGAGGAGTTCGGCGCCAGCATCCGTGAGACTGGTATCGAACCCGACATCTTCTGAGGTGGCGCCGATTAGAAGCCGATCGGCACGTGGCACCATGTACACGTCGTCTCCCCACACGATGTGACGCGGAAGGCTCCCTCCTACCCGTGGCGCGACGGACAGCATTTCTCCCTTGATCGGCTTGATGGATGCGACGACCTCCGCTGGCAGACCCTCGATGGTGCTCGACCAAGCGCCGGCTGCGATGACGAAGGCATCGGCTTCGTACTGCTCAAAAGGCGTGGCGACGCGCGCGATCCTGTCGCCTTCGAGTTTGAAGCTGAGCACGACTTCGTTGGGGATGAGTGCGCCACCCGAGCGGATGAAGGCCAGTGCGAGTGCCTCGCCGAGCGCGCGGCTATCGACCTGCGCCTCGTCGGGGGCCCAGATCGCGCCGGCGATGTCCGGCGACAACATCGGCTCCATTGCGAGCGCGTGTTTCCGATCGATCCGCTCTGCTCCACGCCAAAGGTGTGCTGCCTTCTGCACAATGAGCGCGCCGCAGCGGCGATAGTGAACGCGTTGACCCGACGCTTCTTCGACCTCGTTCGCGAAGTCCGGCCAAAGTCCGCTCGAAAGTCGGGCGAATTCGGCCTCGGGCGTTTCTGCGTGGGCGAATTCGCCTCCTGCCGCGAGCATGCCTGCGGACGCCCAGGTCGCCGCGCTCGCCGGTTGTGCGCGGTCGAAAATGGTCACTTGTGCGCCCTGGAGTTGGAGCCGCCAGCCAATGGAAAGTCCCGCGACGCCTGCACCGATGATGACGATTTTCATGGCTTGTGAATTTCGCTGGCCGCGACTCGGAAGCCGGTCATCACAAAGCAGGTAACTCCAAGGGCATACGCAATGATGCTGAACCAGGATGGAAAGATACACGCCAGCGCATAGGCGATGAAGATCTCGCTCTTGCCGAGGAGTTGCGCCCCCCATTCCATCGCCGAAGGCACGCCCGGTCGTTTGGCAGGGGGTTCCGCGCCGACGACTGCCGCCCTCGCGACCAATCCCAGCATCAGGAACATGGCGGCCAGCGCCCTTTCCGACTCGGCCAAAGCGAAGACGAATGGCACGCTGGCCGTCCAGACGAGTTCGACGACGTGCTCGAGATCGGGTCCTGACCGAACCTGCGCCCTCAGGCGGGCAACGGCTCCTCCGATCAGGTCGAGGAGTCTCCCGAGCGCGATCAAGGCGAGGCCGACGAGATAGGCTTTGCGCCCGATGGCTGGGAGAGCCGCAATGCCGGCGACAAAGCCCGCGGCTCTGAGAGCCTCGGCGCTCAAGCCGAGGCTCGCGATGCGGCGCGTCGGCTCTGCCAGCAAGGGCGAAGTGTAACGGCGTATCAGCGCATCGAGCATGGCGCAGAGGGCATAGGGACTCGCAGAGACAGCGTCAAACAGCAGAATTCAGCCGGCATAGGTCGTATTCAACAAATTGAAAAAATTTTTCCAGCTTCCTCTTGAACCGTGACGGTCAAATCACCAATTAGGCTATGTCCCCCAAAGTGCGAGTCCAGCGCCACGGAGTTTGTCCCTCAGGCTCCGTTCTCACGGCATTGCGTCCGAAGTGACCTGGACACCGCACCTGGCTTATATTCGAAACCACCAATCGGAGGCCGTACCATGGAAAAAGCCACTTTCGGCGCAGGATGCTTTTGGGGGGTCGAGTCCTTCTTCCGCGAAGTGCCGGGCGTAAGTGACGCTGTATCGGGTTATGCTGGCGGTCATGTCGCAAATCCAAGCTACCGTCAGGTGTGTAGCGGCGCGACGAACCATGCCGAAGTTGTGGAAGTCACCTTTGATCCTACGAAAGTCAGTTACGAGAAGCTGGTCGATCTCTTCTTCAAGATGCACGACCCGACGCAACTCAATCGTCAGGGGCCCGATCACGGCACGCAGTATCGCACCGTGATCTTCGCGCACTCGCCGGAGCAGGCGCGCATCGCGAAAGCGAAGATCGCTGAGCTCTCCGCGTCCGGCAGGTTTCGCCGGCCGATCGTGACGACGGTTGAGGATGCCCAGCCCTTCTGGCGCGCGGAAGACTACCACCAGCGTTACTTCGAGAAGAATGGCGGCTCATGCCATGTGAGCTACGCGGAATTGGAACATCAATGAATTTGCTGAGAGGCATCTCAGGGGCGCTCATCGTCATGGCAGTCGGAATGGTTTCAAACGTCGCGTTCGGACAAGTCGAGCGCGGCGACCGCTATTCGGGTGCGCCATGGGCAACGCGATCCCCAGTGCTAGCACAGCATGGCATGGCGGCAACGGCGGTTCCGCTGGCGTCGCAGATCGCGATCGACGTCCTCAAGAAGGGCGGCAGCGCCGTGGACGCGGCCATCGCGGCGAATGCTGCGCTCGGCTTGATGGAGCCGGTGTCGAACGGGATCGGCGGCGACTTGTTCGCCATCGTCTGGGATCCGAAGACGAAGAAGCTCTACGGCTACAATGGCTCTGGTCGTTCAGCCAAGGGGCGCGACCTCGAGAAGATGATCGCCGAGGTCAAGGCGGTCTACGCCAAGATGGGCAAGCCGTATGAGCCGCACATTCCGAAATACGGCTCGCTTGCGATCACCGTGCCGGGCGCCGTAGACGGCTGGGGCGCATTGCACGCCAAGTTTGGAAAACTCTCGCTCGCCGACGATCTCGCGTCCGCGATTTCCTATGCCCAGAATGGATTTCCGGTTTCGCAACTCGTCGCTTTGTACTGGAAAGGCAATATGACGGCCTTCGAGCGCGGCTCAGCCATGCTCGAAGAAAGCGACAACGCGCGCCATACCTATCTGATCGACGGCCATGCGCCGGCAGAAGGCGAAGTGTTCCGCAATCCCGATCTCGCGCACACGCTCTCGCTGATCGCCAAGGGCGGCCGTGATGCCTACTACCAGGGCGAGATCGCGCACCGCATCGACGCCTATTTCAAACGCGTCGGCGGCGATCTGCGTTACGAAGACTTTGCGAGCCATCATGGCGAATGGGTTGAGCCGCTTGGCGTGAACTACCGCGGCTTTGACGTTTACGAATTGCCGCCCAACAGTCAGGGCGCAGCCGTGCTGCAAATGCTGCAGATCCTAAAGGGCTTCGATCTGAAAAAAATGGGCATAGGCAGCGCCGATGCGCTAACCGCGATGCTCGAAGCAAAGCGTCTGACTTATGAAGATCTGGCGAAATACTATGCGGACCCGGCATTCGCGAACGTTCCGATGAAGCGTCTTTTGTCGGATGCCTATGCCGACGCTCGGCGCAAGCTGATTGACTTGTCGCACGCCAATCCGAACGTCGGGCCAGGCGATGCTCAGCTCGCACAGGGCGACACGACCTATCTGACGACCGCCGACAAAGATGGGATGATGGTCTCCCTCATCCAGTCCAACTATCGCGGTATGGGTTCCGGCCTCGTCGCCGATGGCCTGGGCTTCATGTTCCACGATCGCGGCGAACTCTTTTCGCTCAAGCCGGGATCCGCGAACGTTTACACACCCGGAAAGCGGCCGTTCCAGACGATCATCCCCGGCTTCGTGATGAAGGATGGCCAACCGTTCCTGTCGTTCGGCCTCATGGGCGGCGACATGCAGCCCCAAGGTCATGTTCAGGTTTTGTCGAACATCATCGATTTCGGCATGAATGTGCAGGACGCGGGCGACGCGGCGCGCTGGTATCATCACGGCGGCAGCGAAGTCACCGGCGAAGCGCCGGAGGGCAATTTCGTGGAAATGGAATCCGGCTTCGATCCGGCCGTCAAAACAGCGCTTGCGGCGCGGGGCTACTCCGTCATGCCAGGTACCGGCGCCTTCGGCGGTTACCAGGCGATCATGTGGGATGCGAAGAATCGCGTCTATTGGGGCGGTTCGGAAATGCGCAAGGATGGCGCAGCGATCGGCTATTGAAGCATCGCTTCCGCCTTCTCTTCGTTGATACGCATCGTCCAGAGAACGACGATCATCGCAGCGAGACTTGTCAGCGTTCCCGGCAGCCAGATGATCAAGCCGCCATAGTGCATGTCGTTCAGCGCCGTCATCGCAAAGATGCGGCCGCAAATTTCGTAGACGGGATAATAGTCGGTCATCGATAGTGAGAGGATCGCGCCCAACACCATCTGCGGCAACTCGATGATCAGGATCATGAGGGCGCGAACGAGGTGTGAATAGCGCGCCGGCGGCTTCGGCCGTGAATCGAGTATGAGTGACCAGAACATCACGCCGTTGATCGCCATGCTCCAATTCATGAGGTCGTAGAGGTTGGCGTCGAGCATCACGCGCGTGTGGATCGCCGGGGTCAGCCAGAAATAGAGGAGACCCACAAAGAGCAGCGGCGCAACCAGCGGATGCTGAAGGACATCGATGCTGCGCCGCATGGGCCGCGCATCCAGGAACGGAAGGAGGAAAGTCGGCGTACCGGCGCGCAACACCGGACCACCGGCGCCGAGCGCGATGAAGAACGGTCCGGCGTGATGCAAAACGAAGTGCGCCCAGCGGTGCAGGAAGAACATGTGCTGGGCGAGATAGTCGATGTGGGTTTGCAGTACTGCATAGATCGACACCACGCCGACGCCGAAACAAACGCTCCGCCACAACGCCGGACGGTCCTCCGGCGCAAGCCCAAGCCAGCCGCGTCCATACCAAGCGAGCGTCAAAGTCGTGGCGAGATAAACGGGCCAGGAAAATTCCCAAGGCATCCAGAAAGGCAATTGGGACGGAAAGAGGCGGCAGACGACGTCAATTACTCCGCCCGCGACGAGCAAGGCGCCATAGCCGTACCATTGCGCGAAAATCCGCCTCATGCGGGCCTTATAAGGCTGAGGGTCAGCTCATTGCGAGGCGTTTGGTCACAGCCGGCATGGCGGTGAGGCGTCGGCGATCCCGTACTATGGGCGACAATGGCCTTCCGGAAGATTGCGGCACTCTCATTCGTCGTCCTGCTCGCTGCGTGCGGCAAAAGCGGCATCGCCTGGCACGCGACAGATATTACGGGTGCCATGCCGGCGCTCGAGTTCACGCTCAATCGGGCGACAGACGGCACGCCGGTTCGCGGCACGGACTATCGCGGAAAGGTGGTCGTCCTGTATTTCGGTTACACGCATTGTCCGGACATCTGTCCAGCGACGCTCGCCAATTTCGCCGCAGCTCTCCAAAAGCTCGGCCGAGACGCAAACGGCGTTCGTATTCTCTTCGTCACGGTCGATCCGAACCGCGACACCGGACCTATTCTTGCCGATTACGCACGCGCGTTCGCGCCGCAGGTCGAGGGCCTCAGAGGAACGAACGACCAACTCACGGACGTCACCCGGCGCTATCGCGTGATCTACAGCGTGACGCCGGAGTCCGCAGGGCATCCTTACGAGGTCATGCACTCGGCCGCGGCATTCTTCTTCGACCGCAACGGGCGCGCGCGTCTGGTAACGACCAACACCGACGATATCGCCGGTCTGACGTCTGATCTGAAGCAGCTGCTAGATATGTAGCGCCTTCTTGTCGGCGTCGAGTACGGCTTCGTGCAGCATCTCCGACAAGGTCGGGTGCGGGAATATCGTGGTGCCGAGTTCGGCCTCCGTCGCCTCGAGCGAGCGCGCGATGGTGTAGCCGTGGATGAGTTCGGTGACTTCTGCACCGATCATGTGTGCGCCGAGAAGCTCGCCCGTATCGGCATCGAACACCGTCTTGACGAGACCGTCGGCGTCGCCGAGCGCGATCGCTTTGCCGTTGGCCAGGAATGGAAACCGCCCAACCTTGATCTTGCGCCCGCCGGCCTTGGCCTTGGCTTCCGTCATGCCGACGGACGCAACCTGCGGCCAACAGTATGTACAACCAGGAACCTTGGAGGCATCCAGAGGATGAACACCTTTCACGCCGGCAATGCGTTCGGCGACGATGACACCTTCGTGCATGGCCTTGTGAGCCAGCCAAGGCGCCCCGACCACATCGCCAATCGCCCAGATGCCGGTTGCGCCGGTCTCGCCCCACTCGTTGGCGACGATGTGCGTGCGTTCGACCTTCACGCCAACGTTCTCGAGTCCGAGATTCTCGACGTTGCCGACGATGCCGACGGCAAGGATGACGCGCTCGACGGTGAGAGTATCTGTCTTGCCGTCTTTGGCCTTGATCGTGGCTGTAACCGAGTCCTGGGCCTTTTCGAGCTTCTCGACGGTAGAGGCGGTTCGGATCTTCATGCCTTGCTTGGCGAACGCCTTTGCGGCCAAGGAAGAAATCTCCTCGTCTTCGACGGGCAAAACGCGGTCGAGCACTTCGACGACTGTCACTTCGCTGCCGAGCGTGCGAAAAAAACTTGCAAATTCAATGCCGATCGCACCGGATCCGACGACAAGCAGGGATTTGGGGAATTGAGGCGGAACCATCGCCTCGCGATAGGTCCAGATCAGTTTGCCGTCGGGCTCCATTCCCGGAAATGTCCGAGCCCGTGCGCCCGTCGCAAGCACGATGTTCTTGGCGGAGTAGGATTCGCTCTTACCGTCCTTGGTGACCTGAAGCGCACCTTTTCCTGTGAGCTTTGCCTCGCCAGCAATCACGGTGATCTTGTGCTTCTTCATGAGGAATGCGACGCCGTTGGACAGCTGCTGCGAAACCTTGCGCGACCTCTCCACGATTTTCGCGAGGTCGAATTTGAAATTGTCGGCGCTGAAGCCGAATTCGTTAAGCCGGTGCATGAGATGCCAGATCTCGGACGAGCGCAGCAGCGCTTTGGTCGGAATGCAGCCCCAATTGAGGCATATGCCACCCAGTCGTTCGCGCTCGACAACCGCCGTCTTCAGGCCGAGCTGCGCGGCGCGGATGGCACAGACGTAGCCGCCTGGTCCGCCGCCCACGACGATGACATCGAACTGTTCAGCCAAACGAACCTCCAAAGAAGCTGAGCGCGAGAATGCCCGCCATCGCCGGCAGAAGGAAGAAGAGTGTGTAGATCCCGGAGATCAGGACGAACTTCACCGACGTGATGAACCAGCCTTGTTTGTAGAAGCGCTTCATCGCCAGGAAAATGTAAAGTGTGATGACGGCGAGCAGGAGGAGCGCCACGGCTTCTCCTGACGCGAACTGGGCCAGGGCCGCCGCTCCAATCAGGGCGACAAAGGCAAACGTGTGAATGCTCAACGAGAAAACGAGGTGGTCGACCAGATAAAAGTCCTTGCGGCGACGCAGGTGAAACACCGCCAGCAAGAGTGCATAAAGCGGTAGCAGAAGAAAAAGCGCGCGCGGCAACCAATCGGTCAAAGGACCGTTCAACGCCGCAGGATCGGTCACCAGACGGTTGATGCCATCGAAAATCTTCGCCTTCCACTTGCTTACGACCGCGTTGTCCTCCTGGCTCCGCGCCTTGAGTGTATCGAGCAGGCGCGCCTTGGCGCCGCTGGCAAGCTGGGAGTGGACTCCACCGAGGCGCCTGAAGAAATAACTCTCCGTCGAATAGGTGAAGTGGCCGCCCGGCTGGTTCGCCTTGTCCTTGGAAAGAGGAATGGTTTTGCGAAGATATTTTGAGTCGGGGTCGCTTGGATCATACGCAGGATTAGGCAGGAAGGGGTTGCCTTGCGCGTCATAAATGACCTTGATGGGCCTCGCTTCCACTTGCAGCTGCAGAATTGCGATGCCCGTTAGCGAAAGGAGAATGAAAAAAATCAGCGACACGAAAAGATAGAGACGGATCGCCGGAACATAACGCTGCGTACGCCCCTCGCGGAAGGCCGCGGGCAGCTCTCCGGGTTGGAACAACAACGCTCTCGCCGTTCGCAATATCCGGTTGTCGAAATTGATAAAGTCGACGACGAAATCGTGAATCAGGATGCGAACAGAACGCCGATGCGTATGCGCCGGCTGGCCACAGACCGCGCAATAAGGACCGAGCAACGGATGCTTGCAGTTCGCGCACGTCGCAGTCTTGGTGCCGCGCTCGGCCAGGGCTGACGCCGCCATCTCGACCGCAGCAGCGCCGCTCAGTTCAAAAATGGCTTCGAGATCGTCCACCATCGCCGCTCACAGAAGCATGGCTGCGGGTTCTTCGATGAATTGCTTGAAAGATTGCAGGAAGCGAGCGCCCGTGGCGCCGTCGATCACGCGATGATCGCAGGACATCGTCACCGTCATGACTGTGGCGACCTCGATCTTGTCGCCGACGGCGACAGGGCGTTTTTCACCGGCGCCGACGGCCAGGATCGCAGCATGCGGTGGATTGATCACCGCGGTGAAGTCTTTGACGCCAAACATGCCAAGATTGGATATCGCGAAACTGCCGCCCTCGAACTCCAAAGGTTTCAGCTTCTTGGCGCGCGCGCGCTCGGCCAGCGATTTGACTTCATCGGAGATGACGGCAAGCCCCTTCTCCTCTGCGCGAAACACGATGGGCGTGATCAGCCCGAAGTCGAGCGCCACTGCGACGCCGATGTCGGCGTGCTTGTGCCGCAGCATTGCTGTGTCGGTCCAGCTGGCGTTGACCTCCGGTACGCGCATGAGTGAGAGCGCGCAAGCCTTTACGACGAAGTCGTTGACCGAAAGCTTGTAGCCATTTTCCTTCGGCGCGGCTTCGTTGAGACGAGCGCGGGTCGCGATCAGATTATCGATGCGGCAATCGACCGTCAGATAGAAATGCGGAATGAGAGTTTTCGCGGAGGTGAGCCGGCGCGCGATCGTCTTGCGCATGGAATCGTGCGGGATCTCGTCGAAGTCATCCGGCTTGAAGAACGCGCGTGCGTCCGGAAGTGGCGCGATTGCGCCCAGCGTCACGGCGGCGCCCGGCTCGGCACGGGCGAGAGGCGCGGTGGCGGCCTTTTGACCGGGCTTGGCGCCTTCGACGTCGGCCTTGACGATCCGTCCGCGCGGACCAGAGCCTCTCAGATTTGACAGCTCCACGCCCCTCTGCTGCGCAATGCGCCGTGCCAGAGGAGAAGCAAACACCCGACGAGTGTCGCCGGTGGGACGGGCGGCCGCGGCGACCGACACCGGAGGCGCAGCCGTGGTGGGCAGTCGCGCGGGCGTAGTTGCCGCGACCGGCAGGGGCATTGGTTTCGCTGGAGCGGGCTTCGGAGCCGGTTTGGCGACGCTGGCACCAGCTTCGGAATGGACGGCCAGCTTGATCGATTGCATGGCCGAAGCGATGTCGGGTTTCTCGCCGTCCTCCAGCAGCGTCGCAATGGGTGCGTTCACCTTGATGCCTTCGGCACCTTCTGGGACGAGCAAGGCGCCGATGCGGCCCTCATCGACCGCTTCGAACTCCATTGTCGCTTTGTCGGTCTCGATTTCGGCAATGATGTCACCGGATTTGACGGTGTCGCCTTCCTTGACGAGCCATTTGGCGAGCTTGCCCTCTTCCATCGTGGGCGACAGCGCCGGCATGAGGATTTGGCTCGACACTAACGACCGTCCAGAGGCACGAGTTTCTCGGCATTGTCTTCCCAATTGCTGCCGTCGAACTCCGTCGTGATCACCGACTTGAAGGTCTGGCGATCATCGAGGCAGTTGAAATTCACGCTCCAACCGTCGGGGTGCGAACGGGGGACGTAGAACGGCTTGATTCCGCACTTCGAGCAAAAATAATGCTTCGCCACGCCGGTATTGAACGTGTATTTCGTGAGCGCCGACTTGCCGTGTATCAAACGAAAATCGCTGTCCGAAACGATCAGGTGTAGAAAGCCGGACTTCGTGCAGATGGAGCAATTACAAGCGACGAGCTCGATGTCGTCGGGCGCATACACTGCGAAACGCACAGCGCCGCAGTGACATCCGCCGCTGCGCCAAGTCTTGTGTCGTGGTTTGCTCATGGTCAAGACCGGTAACAGACGGATTTCGCGGCAGCGACGACATCATCGACATGCGGAAGCGCGAGCTTCTCCAAATTCGCAGCATACGGCATCGGCACGTCCTTGCCGGTGACTTTGGTTGGCGGTGCATCCAGATAGTCGAAGGCCTGTTCGACGACTTGCGAGCAGACTTCCGAACCGATTGAACATATCGGCCAACCTTGTTCGACCGTAACGATCCGGTTCGTCCGCTTCACCGACTCGATCACGGTCGCCGTATCCAGCGGACGCAGTGTGCGCAAGTCGATGAGTTCCGCGTCTATCCCTTCGGCAGCGAGCTTCTCCAAGGCTTCGAGTATGAGACCGACGCAAATCGAGTGCGCGACCAAAGTGACGTCCTTTCCCGGCTTCACAATGCGCGCTTTGCCGATGGGGACGACGAAGTCCTCGAGTCTGGGTACTGGGAACGAGCGGCCATACGCGATTTCGTTCTCGAGGAAAATCACCGGGTTCGGATCGCGGATTGCTGCTTTGAGGAGGCCTTTCGCGTCGGCAGCGAAATACGGCGAAATCACTTTCAGTCCGGGAACATGCGCATACCAGGCGGAATAATCCTGGCTGTGCTGTGCGGCGACGCGAGCCGCCGGGCCGTTTGGCCCGCGGAAAACGACGGGCGAACTCATCTGGCCGCCGGACATGTAGCGCGTCTTTGCCGCCGAGTTGATGATCTGGTCGATCGCTTGCATTGCGAAATTCCAGGTCATGAATTCGACGATTGGCCGAAGTCCGGCGAATGCCGCGCCAACGCCGAGGCCGGCAAAGCCGTGTTCGGTAATCGGCGTATCGATAACGCGTCGCGCGCCGAATTCTTCAAGCAGACCCTGGCTGACCTTGTAGGCGCCCTGATACTGCGCGACTTCCTCTCCCATGAGGAAGACTGTGTCGTCGCGGCGCATTTCTTCGGCCATCGCGTCGCGCAGCGCCTCGCGCACCGTCATGGTCACCATCTCGGTGCCTTCGGGGATTTCGGGATTGTCACTGAGAAGCGCGGGCGCTTTTGGAATCGCCGCTCGAACAGGTGCGGCTGGCTTGGCTTGAACAGGTGACGCGGCTTCGGATTTGGCCATCGGCTTTGGAGTGGACGGCGCAGGCGCAGCTTGCTCGCCCTCACCGACAAGCGTCGCAATCGGCTGATTGACCTTCACGCCTTCCGTGCCTTCGGGAACAAGCAGCTTGCCGATGCGACCCTCGTCGACCGCCTCGAACTCCATCGTCGCCTTGTCGGTTTCGATTTCGGCGAGGATATCGCCGGAATGGACTTCGTCGCCTTCCTTGACAAGCCACTTGGCGAGTTTGCCCTCCTCCATGGTCGGCGAAAGTGCAGGCATGAGGATTTCGATGGACATAAATCAGACCAGAATGTCGGTGTAGAGCTCGGCGGGATCCGGTTCCGGACTCGCCGTGGCGAATTCGGCAGCCGCGTTGATGACTGCCCGCGTCTCTTTATCGACAGCTTTAAGCTCGTCTTCCGTGGCAAGTTTTTGCTCGATCAATTTCTGGCCCAGGTGTTCGATGGGATCTCGCTTTTCGCGAACCGCTGTGACCTCCTCGCGCGAACGATACTTGGCCGGGTCGGACATGGAGTGCCCACGGTAGCGATAGGTCTTCAGTTCCAGAATGGTCGGCCCGTTACCGGCGCGGCACCAAGAAATCGCTTTCTCGCCCGCGGTGTGAACCGCAACGACATCCATTCCGTCGATTTGCTCGCCGGGAATGTTGAATGAGGACCCACGCTTGAAGAAATGCGTCTCGGCGCTGGAGCGCTCGACGCTCGTTCCCATGGCATATTGGTTGTTCTCGATGACGTACACTATCGGCAGCTTCCAAAGTTCGGCCATGTTGAAGGACTCATAAACCTGGCCTTGGTTGGCCGCGCCGTCACCGAAATAGGTAATGCTGACGCTGTCATTGCCGCGATACTTATTGGCAAAAGCAATTCCGGTTCCGAGCGGAACCTGTGCGCCGACAATGCCGTGACCACCAAAGAAATTCTTCTCGGCGCTGAACATGTGCATCGAGCCGCCTTTGCCCTTGGAGTATCCGGACGCGCGCCCCGTCAACTCCGACATCACCATCTTCGGGTCCATTCCGCAGGCCAGCATATGACCATGGTCGCGGTATGCGGTGATGACCTGATCGCTGTCGCGCCTCGCTGCCGTCATTCCGACAACCACAGCTTCCTGGCCGATGTAGAGGTGGCAAAAGCCGCCGACTAACCCCATACCGTAAAGTTGTCCCGCCTTCTCTTCAAAGCGGCGGATCAAAAGCATGTCAGCGTAGAATTTCTTCAGCGGTTGGGGCGCCTTAGGCGGATCGGTGACGCCGGCCACGTCGGCCTTGAGAGGCTCGTTCATAGCGGTGCGACCTTTGTGTTCCCACCTGCACGGAAAACTTGCTTGCGTTGTGGCAAGAGCCGCTATTTTTGGCAAGCTTGGACCGGCTTTCGAAGCCTAGTGTGCCGCGCGCGGAACGGCAATCTGGCCGGGTGCACCTTCCATAAGTTGCGCGCGAGCAAGTTCTTCGACCAGATCATTGTCCACGTTGCCGGGACGTATGAGTTGTATGCGGTGCTCGAGACGCTGGCGATCCGACTGAATTTGCGCGAGCTGTTCTCGTTGCACGCCAAGACGGTCTTGGACGTCTGTGAGCGCAAGCATGCCGCGCTCGCCCCAGATCGCGTAGTAGCCAAAATAGGAGACGGTCGCGAACGCCATCGCAGGCAGAACGGCGATGCTGAAGAAGCGCGTCACGCTACGTCTGATTCGCATGGTCCGAACGAATCACGGACTGATTCGGTCGGTCAAGCGGAATTTGGTCAATTGGTTGCACTATTTTCGTAACACGCTCCTGCCGGCATAAACCGCTTGGTTGCCGAGCTGTTCTTCGATGCGGCGCAATTGGTTGTATTTCGCAAGCCGGTCCGACCGCGAGAGCGACCCTGCCTTGATCTGCCCGCAATTTGTTGCAACTGCGAGATCGGCAATCGTGGCATCCTCCGTCTCGCCAGAACGATGCGACATCACTGCCCGGTAGGCGTTGCGGTGGGCGGTTTCAACAGCCTCGAGCGTCTCGGACAACGACCCAATCTGGTTGACTTTGATGAGTATGGCATTCGCCACGCCCAACTCGATCCCGCGGTTGAGACGCTTGCTGTTTGTGACGAAAAGATCATCGCCGACAAGCTGGATCTTACCGCCAAGTGACTTCGTGATACTGGCCCAGCCGTCCCAATCGTCTTCGGCCATTCCGTCTTCGATCGAGACGATCGGATAGCGCGCGCACAGATCTTCGTAGAACTTGACCATGCCGGCGGGATCAAGCGATTTGCCCTCGCCTTCCAATTGATACTTTCCCTTGCTGAAAAACTCTGTCGCCGCCGGATCCATTGCCAACATCACCTGCTCGCCAGGCCTGTAGCCGGCCTTCTCAATCGCCCGCATGACAAAACCAAGCGCTTCGTCAGCACTTTTCAGATTGGGTGCGAAACCACCCTCGTCGCCAACATTCGTATTATGACCCGCGTCATGAAGCGCCTTCTTGAGCGTGTGGAACACTTCGGCGCCCATGCGCAGCCCTTCATGGAGACTTTCCGCGCCGACCGGCATGATCATGAATTCCTGGAAGTCGATCGGATTGTCGGCGTGAACGCCGCCGTTGATGATATTCATCATCGGCACCGGAAGCGTCTGTGCCTTCGCTCCGCCGACGTAACGGTAGAGCGGAAGACGTGCAGCTGCCGCAGCCGCCTTGGCCACAGCCAATGACACGCCGAGGATGGCGTTGGCGCCGAGGCGCGATTTGTTCTCGGTGCCGTCAAGAGTGCACATTATTCGATCCAGACGTATCTGGTCTTCGGCCTCCATTCCGCACAGAGCGTCAAAGATTTCACCGTTGACAGCGGCAACCGCTTTTTCGACGCCCTTGCCGCCATAGCGGCGGCCGCCGTCGCGAAGCTCGACCGCCTCATGGGCACCGGTCGAGGCACCCGAGGGAACGGCCGCGCGGCCAAACGAACCATCCTCAAGCCGCACGTCGACCTCGACCGTCGGGTTTCCACGACTGTCCAGAATTTCGCGACCGGTGATGTCTACGATGTCGGTCATGGTCTCCGCGCGGGCCGGCTGAATCGGGGTTTTGCTTTACGGGATCAATTGCCCGGCTTCAAGCGTGCGACGGAGTGCAGCAAAACCGCCGTTCAATGTAAGCGTTAACGGAGTTCGCCATGTCCCTATCCCGACTCACCTTGTTTGCAGTCGCCGCCTCGTTCGTTGCGACCGCGGCGCTTGGCGAAGACACGTCTACGCCACCTGTTTCGACCTCGGGCCGTGACCATCACATGATGCGCGGCATGTTTACGCGCGAAGAGCGGATGATGCTTTTTGCCGACATGTTCAAGGCGACGGCTGGCATGACAGACGATCAAAAGAAGGAATATCGGCAGCAGCAGCGTAGCCGGTTCATGGCGATGTCCGACTCGGATCGCGCCAAGTTCAAGTCGGACCTAGACGAGCGTTGGAGTGCCCTGTCCGTGGATCAAAAGGCAGCCATGACGGCGCGAATGCAAGCGTTCATGGCGGAACGCCACAGCGGCGAACAATAAGGCCAGCGGCCGAATCCCTGTATGATCGCTCGATAGCTCCCGCGCGTCCCGTGCGGGAGCATCAGTTTATGGGGATGAACGTCATGACCGCAGTACCGACCACCTTGCTCAGTGCGGCAGTCACTGTGCTCGCTGTACTTCTCGTCTTTTATACCGGATGGAATGTCGGGGTCATGCGGGGCAGGCACAAAATCGCCGCTCCCGCCACGACTGGCAATCCGGAGTTCGAACGGGCCTACCGCGTGCAAATGAACACTCTTGAACAGTTCGTGCTCTTTCTGCCCTTGTTTTGGCTCGCGACAATATACTTTCACATGCTGCCATGGCTTCCCGCTGTCTTCGGTCTTGTCTGGATAGTCGGACGTGGGCTTTACATGCAGGGCTATATGGTGGCGCCGGAAAAGCGCGGGCGTGGTTTTCTGATCGCGGGAGTTGCGAATGTTGGATTGTTGCTCATGTCATTCATCGGAATTGTCCAAGCTTGGATCGCCGTTCACGCCACCTGATGAATACGCCGCTTCGCGATGCGGTCGATTTCGATCAGATCACTGAGCAGCGCCGGCAGATCCTTGAGCTTGATCATATTGGGACCGTCGGAGGGGGCGTTGTCCGGGTCCTGATGCGTCTCCATGAATACGCAGGCGACGCCGGCCGCGACGGCGGCGCGCGCTAGATAGGGCACCATTTCGCGGTCTCCACCCGTCTTGTCACCCTGTCCACCCGGTTGCTGAACGGAGTGGGTCGCGTCGAACACGACCGGCGCGCCGTATTGGGCCATGATGGGTAACGCGCGCATGTCGTTTACGAGCGTGTGATATCCAAAACTAACGCCGCGCTCCGTGACGAGTACGTTGGGATTGCCTGCGCCCGTGATTTTCGCAATGACGTTTTTCATGTCTTGCGGCGCCAGGAACTGCCCCTTCTTGACGTTCACCACCTTGCCAGTCCTTGCGGCTGCGACGAGCAAGTCTGTCTGGCGCGAGAGAAAGGCGGGGATCTGCAACACATCGACCGCGTCAGCCACTGCCGCGCACTGATCACGTTCATGCACGTCCGTGAGCACGGGAACGCCAAGACGCTCGCGGATCTCGGCGAAGATGGGGGCAGACAATTCGAGGCCCATACCTCGCGCCGCATTACCGCTTGTGCGGTTCGCCTTGTCAAAGCTGGTTTTGTAGACGAGGCCGACGCCGGCCTTTGCTGCCATCTCCTTCAAGGCGGAGGCCATTTCTAGCGCATGAGCCCGGCTCTCTAGAGCGCAGGGTCCGGCGATGATCGACAATTTTCGGCTATTGCCAATTTCGACGTTGCCGACCTTTACCACGGCGTTGGGCTGAACTGCGGTCATCAGAATTCCTGCGCGGTAGCGCGCCTCTATACAACAGAGGCGCCGCCGTTACGACCATGGAAATAGCTGATCTTGGATTTCAAGATCAGACTTAAAGCCATTGAACTCACGTGAGAAACCTGCCTTGGGCCCAGTGGTCTCGAATGCGCACCTGCGACCGCTCCGGCAAGCGTTGCGCGCCATACGACGTCGACGCCAGTCCACTGCACATCCACTGCATCCACCGCGCGAATTGCTGCATCTGATGTAAGTCGCAAGGACATTGAGGCGTGGTCGATGTGGGATTTGGGTCTGCTGGTTGGTGCAGCCGGGCTTCGAGTAATTCATGCCCTGGCGTCTGGTCATGCCGCTCCAGCACTCGCGCTCGCATCGTCGGTGATGCAGATGGCTTGGCTCCAGTTGCGCGGTCGAAACATACCTTCGAGTCGGTGGTGGACCCTTGGTCAGCTCGCGCGCATTGGCCTCTGCAGCGTCGTTTTTGCCGCCCTGCCACCTGGCAGCCGCCTGATTGTATCGCTCTTGCACCGAGCGGCCCGATCAGACGCGTGTTCCAGGCTTTGCGCCCGGGCGTGCTTATTGAAGTCGGCGGACTTGGCTCCTACATCACGGCTTGCACTCGGAAAGCACGAGCTATGAGCGTCGCCCAATCCCACGCAACTCCAGCTCTTGTCGCCCTGGCGCCACCTCCCGAAAAGCGACCGTCGCTTCTGCGCCAGATTCTTTCGCCTGCTCCCAACGAGTTTGAGTCCATTCCGAGGATCGCGTTCGAAAGACCGATCTGGGAATGGAAGAGCTTGTTCGGGCACAATTTCGTCGTCAGCGACCCGGCAGGCGTCAAGCGCGTCTTGCTCGACAATGTCGCCAACTATCCCAAGACCCAGATGGAAACAGAAATGCTGGGCGCCATCGTCGGTGAGGGTCTCTTGGTCAGCCAGGGCGAGAAGTGGAAATCGCATCGCCGGCTGATGTCACCGAGTTTCGACTTCAGGTCCATTCTCAGCTACGCGCCTGCGATGGTCGCCGCCGCAGAGGGTTTCACGGACGCCTGGTCGCAAAGAAACGACGGCGCGCCGGTGGACATTGCGGAAGAGATGACGAACCTGACGCTGCGCGTAATCTCGAACACGATGTTTTCGGCTGACGGCGAGATCCTGGGTGAACTTGTCGACAGTTCTCTCCGTAGAATGGGCGAAGCCATCGATTTCAACGTGCTCGACATAATACCGGTCATTGGGCCGCCGCGCATGAAGCGCAAAATGGCCCGCATCCATGCAAATTTTTTGACGATGGATGCAACCATGCAGAAGTTGGTCCAGGCGCGTGGATCGGTCGAGGGCCGTCCGCCGCACGACTTGCTCGATCGACTTATTGCGGCGCGGGACGGGGAGACGGGGACTCGCCTCACCAATGACGAAGTGCGCGACGAGGTCGTGATCATTTTTCTCGCCGGCCACGACACGACCGCGCTTGCGCTGACCTATACGTGGTACCTGCTCTCTCAGCATCCTGCAGTGGAGTCAAAGCTGCACGCGGAGCTGGCGCGCGTTCTCGCGGGACGCGCTCCCACCCATGACGATCTCGCCAATCTTCCCTACACCAAGATGGTGATCGAAGAAGCGATGCGGCTCTATCCGCCGGCGCCCGGCCTTTCGAACCGCGCGGTTCTTGAAGACGATGAAGTCGCGGGCGTCAAAATCCCCAAGGGAGCACAAGTCGCGGTCATCCCATGGGTGATTCACCGACACCGCCTTCTATGGGACAATCCCGAGACATTCGATCCCGAACGTTTCTCCCCGGAACGGAGCCAAGGACGGCATCGGTTTGCCTATCTGCCCTTCGGCGGTGGGCCGCGGGTCTGTATTGGGATGGCACTGGCCATGGCGGAGGCACAGCTCATCCTGGCGACGATCGCCCAGCGTTTCAGGCTGGGGCTCGTTCCGGGCCAGAAAATCGTCCTTCAACATCGCATCACGATGCGCCCGCGCGATGGGATCAAAATGACGCTCGAGCCGCGCGCCGGCTAAGACCCGTCAATACATTGGAACCAATTTGACCGGTTCGCCGCCCTCAGCGGTCAGGCCCTGCTCCATCCTTAGGGACAAGAGCGTTTCAAGCTCCGACCCGTAGTCCTGCCCGCCGCCCTCCGTCTGGGGCTCCAACTCGTCGAGCACCTCGTAGGCGAATGCGTGGGGTCCATGATCCTTGTACGCCTGGGCCAAATCGGCATTGCGGTGACCGCCGAGCTTAAGCTCAAAGCGGTGCCGATTGAGAATTCCGGGTAGATCGGTAGCCGTCCCGACGTATGCGACGTGAGTTATGAGGTTGCGCACGGCGTACACGCCCATGGGCCGCGCTTCGCGCTTGTAGTCGGCCTTGAGCTCTCGTCGCCTCGTCATCGCGCAGGTCCCTTCGAACGGCTCAAACCAGTCTGCTTTTCTGCACCGCCGCCGCGATGAACGATGTGAATAACGGATGTGGTTCGAGCGGGCGCGATTTCAGCTCCGGATGGAATTGCACGCCGATGAACCAGGGATGGTCCGGAATTTCCATAATTTCTGGCAAGCGACCGTCGGGCGACCAGCCGGACACTTTGAGTCCTTTCTCGGCCAGCACCTTGGCGTACTCCGTGTTCACTTCATAGCGGTGGCGGTGTCGTTCGCTGATTTCGAGCGCGCCATACACGTCCGCAACACGGCTGCCCGGCGTGAGCACGGCTGGATAGGCGCCAAGGCGCATGGTGCCGCCAAGATCTCCGTCGGGGGAACGCATCTCCTTTTGGTTGCCCTTCGTCCACTCCGTCATCAATCCGATGACAGGATGCTTGGGCCTACCGATTTCCGTCGTGCCGGCGCCCTCAAGACCCGCGAGATCGCGCGCTGTCTCGATGACAGCCATGTGCAGGCCATAACAGATTCCGAAGAAGGGCACCTTGCGTTCGCGCGCGAATTTAACCGCATGGATCTTTCCTTCTGTCCCGCGCTCGCCAAAGCCGCCAGGAACCAGAATACCATTTACATTTTCCAGAAACGACGGCGCGTCGGGCCGCTCAAAAATCTCGCTGTCGATCCAGTCGAGATGGACCTTGACATTGTTTGCCACGCCGCCATGAACCAAGGCTTCGGAGAGCGACTTGTACGAGTCTTTGACCTGCATGTACTTGCCGACGACCGCGATGCGCACCTCGCCTTCAGGATTCTTCACGCGCTCGACGACCGCCTTCCAGCGCGACAGATCAGGCGGTGGAGCATTGGTGATGCCGAAGACATGCAGCAATTGGCTATCAAGGCCCGCCTCGTGATAGGCCATCGGCACCCGATAGATCGTATCCAGGTCGAGGGCCGGGATAACTCGTTCCGCTGGAACATTGCAGAATTGGCCGATCTTGCGCCGGTCGTCTTCCGGAATTGGATGTGAGGCTCGGCAGAGCAGGATATCCGGCTGAATGCCGATCGCGCGCAGTTCCTTCACCGAATGCTGCGTGGGTTTCGTTTTGAGTTCGCCGGCTGCATCGATGTAGGGCACCAGCGTCAGGTGCACAAAAGCGGTTTGACCGCGTGGAAGCTCGTTTCCGAGCTGCCGAATAGCTTCGAAGAAGGGCAGCCCCTCGATGTCTCCGACCGTTCCGCCGATTTCGACCAACAGAAAATCAAGGCCGCTCGTGTCGGTCAGCACAAATTCTTTGATCATATCGGTTACGTGCGGAATGACCTGAACTGTGCGGCCGAGATAGCCGCCACGCCGCTCTTTCTCGATCACTTGGCTGTAGATGCGACCCGAAGTGACATTATCGGATTTGGACGCCGAGACGCCCGTGAAGCGCTCATAGTGACCAAGGTCGAGATCGGTCTCCGCGCCATCGTCAGTGACGTAGACTTCTCCATGCTGAAACGGCGACATGGTTCCTGGATCGACATTGAGATACGGATCGAGTTTGCGCAAACGGACGTTATACCCGCGAGCCTGCAGCAGGGCTCCGAGCGCCGCGGAGGCCAGACCTTTTCCCAGGGAAGAGACCACGCCGCCAGTGATGAAGATCAACCGCGCCATGGAAGGCCAACATGGCGAAAGTGGCGCGTACACTCAAGCAGAAAGTTCGATTGGTCCAAAATGTTGCGAACCTTTTGGAAAGTATCGGCAAAAACGCGTTCGAAATTGGGACTCCCACCCATGCGTCTATCGTTTATGCAACAGCGTCGTTTCACGCCTGCCGCGCCGAGTCGACGATGACGCGATTAGTGCGGCGTGGGAACGCCAGGCGCGGGGTTGGCTGGAGCCGGCGCCGGCGCCCTTTGGACGGGTACCGTCGGGCCCGGCGTTGGCCCCTCGAGAAAGGATTTCTCGTTACGCCCGTGCAGCGCCAGCAAGTTCAAGCCGAGACAGGTCAGGAAGAATAGCGCAGCGAGTATTGCGGTCGTGCGGGTAAGCGTGTCGGACGCTCCGCGTGGCGAGAATAGCCCGCCAAGTCCCGAACCTCCGCCGCCCATGCCAAGCGCGCCGCCTTCCGAGCGCTGTAGTAGGACGGCGACGATGAGCGCAACTGCGATCAACAGCTCGAATACGATCAGGATAGCTTGCACAAGGGACTCCGCGCGAGTTCGGGCGGCGCTCAATAGACGAATCTGCCCAATTAGGGAAGCGAGCGTACCTGTAGCCGCGATTAGCAGCCAAAAAGAGCTCTGCTCTTCCTAGCTGAGCCCTTGCCCCTTATTCACCGCATCTCATCAAGCGCCCCGACAGGCAGCAATGATTGACAGGAAGTCTGACGACTTAAGGCTCGCGCCACCCACAAGAACGCCATCAACGTCCTTCAACGACAAAATGCCTTTCGCGTTCGACGCATTCACCGACCCGCCGTAGAGAATTCGCATATTCGACCCGAGGCACGTCCGAATGTGCGCATGGATGGTCGCGATCTGATCTTGGTTGGGCGTTTTTCCCGTGCCGATCGCCCATATCGGCTCATAAGCGACGAGTGTGTTTTCGCCAGTTGCTCCGCTTGGCACGGAGCCGGATAGTTGCGACCGGCAAATTGTTTCGGCCTGGCCGCCTTCTCGCTCGGTCAGTGTCTCCCCTACGCAGACGATCGCCAGCAGTCCTGCCCGCCAGGCAGCGCGGGCCTTGGACGCGACCAGCGCGTCCGTTTCGCCGTGATATTGCCGGCGCTCGGAATGGCCGACGATCACCGCCTTTGCCCCGGCGTCCGCCAACATTTCGGCACTGATGTCGCCCGTGAACGCGCCCGAGACTTCTCCATGACAGTCCTGTCCGCCGAACTGTATGACGGTGCCTCCAATTTCAACCGCACGGGAGATGAGTGTCGCCGGAGGACATACGAGTACGTCGCACTTGGGCGGCCTTGCGATCAAAGCCGACGATATCAGGGCGACTTCGCCCAGCGATGACGCCACACCGTTCATCTTCCAGTTTCCGGCTATCAGTTGCCGCATCCCGTCTTGCTCCCCTATACCCGCCATGCGAAGCCGAGCGTCACGTCCGCCTGAGCTCGCCAGCCGCGACAGTTCTTGCCGTAATCACCGCCCCTCCCTATCATCCGCCGCTTTTCGCCGCCAAGGCCTCTTTAGGACGCTCAACCTCGATGCTTCAGGAAATCAGAAAATATGCCAAATCCTGGGTTTCGTCGGTTTTCCTGGGCGGGCTGGCGCTCAGCTTCGCACTATGGGGTATTGCGGACATTTTCAGAGGAAGTGCTGACACCACAGTCTTCTCGATTGGGTCCGTGCAAATTGGTGCCGACCTCTTCTCGCGCGAGTACCACAACATCATGCGCAGTGCCCGGACAGCTTTGACTCCAGAGCAGTCGAAGCTGGCAGGCGAACAAATTCTCGACCGCATGATTGCAGGAACCGCGCTGGACCTTGTTGTCTCGAAGCTCGGGCTGACGACGACCGATGCGCGCATCCGAGCGCAAGTTCAAGAGGCGCCGGCCTTCAAAGGTCCGCTGGGAACATTTGATCATGCGACATTTGTCCAGATTATCGCTCGCGCGGGATATTCTGAAGCCGAATTTATCGCAACGATGCGTAAGGACTCTGCACGTGACCAGATGTTGCGCTCGATCGAAGGCGGCTTTGTCATGCCGCCGGACTATGCGCGAGCCATTTTCGCCTATATCAACGAACTGCGCGCAGCCGAATACATCATCTTGACGCCTGCGATGGTGGGCTCGATCAAACCGCCAACCGACACCGTTCTTGCTGCCTTTATCCGGGCCCACCCCGATCGCTTCAGCACACCCGAGTATCGTTCGGTTAGCTATGCGTCAATCGGGGTCGATGATGTCGCGCCAACGATAACCGTCTCCGACAAACAGATTCAGGACGAGTTGGACGCCAACAAATCTGACTACATCGTTCCAGAGAAACGCGACATCGAGCAGATCGGATTCAAATCGGAAGCAGAAGCAACGGCCGCCAAGTCGACCTTGGATGCCGGCAAAAGCTTTGAAGCGCTCGCGGCAGAGCGGAACCTTCGTCCCGCGGACTACAAACTTGGTGAACTCAGCCAGTCGGATTTAGCAATTGATCCGGCGCGTGCCAAGGCGGCCTTTTCTCTGTCCAGCAATGGAATCAGCGCTCCAGTCAAAGGGACATTCGGATGGGTGTTGATTCATGTGACCAACATTGTTGCGGGTACATCCAAGACCCGTGACGAAATCAAGCAGGCGCTGGTGCGGAAACTTGCGACTGCGAAGCTCACGGACATCGCCAATGCGTTTACCGATGCGGTTGGAGGCGGCGCCAGTGTTGCCGAAGCCGCACACAAAACCGGAATGCACTTCGCACGCATTCCCGGGATCGACGCGCAAGGTTTAGCTCCCGACGGCAGTAAAGTTGCGGCCGCCAGCAACTCGGAATTGCTGGCCCAGATCTTTAAGAGCGAGATCGGTGACGAAGGTGATCCCTTTCAAACGGCCGACGGCCACTATTACGCCCTCAAGGTCGAAGGCGTGACCCCGCCAAAACTGAAACCACTCGAGTCGGTGCGCTCCCAGGCGCTGACCCTCTGGATTGCCGGCGAGCAGGCGGTCGCGTTGAAAACGAAGGCCGCCACCTTGACCAATCAAGCCAATATGGCTCACTCGCTTGCCAACGTCGCAACATCACTTGGAACTTCCGTGCAGACAAGTCCTGCATTGATCCGCGGGACCGACAATTCCACGTTCAGCAAAGCCCTTGTGACTTCACTCTTCAATGCGCCGGCTGGCGGCGTGGTGTCAGGTCCGATGCCCGGCGGCTCTTACATGATCGCTCGCGTCACCGGTATTCAACATCCATCGCCGTCCGAGAGCGACCTAGGCTATGCCCAAGGCGTGCGCCAGCTGTCGGGTGACATTGCATCTGACTTCAGCAGCTCCCTCGCCAAGGCTGAACAAGCGCGCCAAGGCGTTACCATCAATCAAAAGCTCGTCGATACGACCATCGGCAACTCGGGCTCGGGATCGTGAGCGTGCGATGGCGATTGATCCCGAATATTCAGAATTCGCACGCGTTTATGATTCCGGCACTCCGCAGGTTCTTTACACGAGGCTGGTCGCCGATCTGGAAACGCCCGTATCAGCATTTCTGAAGCTGGCGGAAGGCCAAGAAAATGCCTTCCTTCTGGAGAGTGTGCAGGGCGGCGAGACGCGCGGCCGTTTTTCGATCATCGGATTGAAGCCCGATCTGATCTGGCGTTGTCGCCATGGCAAAGCCGAAGTCAATCGTGACGCGCGAAGGGACGCAAACAAATTCGTCCCGGATGTCAATTCCGAAAAGCCCCTCACTGCGCTCCGCGGCCTCACAAAGGCGTGCCGCATGCCTCTTCCGTCGGCGGTTCCGCCGATGGCAGTCGGTCTCTTCGGCTATCTCGGTTACGACATGGTGCGACTGGTCGAGCGCCTCGGACCCGAACCGGCCGACCCGCTGGACTTGCCAGACGCGATCCTCGTTCGGCCCACAATCACCGCGATCTTCGACAATGTTCGCGACGAGATTCTCGTCGTGACACCGGTGTGGCCGCAGGTCGGCGTTGATGCGCGCTCCGCCTATGCGAGGGCGTGCGAGCGAATTACGGACGCGGTCGGCGACTTGGATCGCCCGACGCCGCCAACATCCCCGGCCCCGATTGATCTGCCTCTCTTTGCACAGATTGAATCGAACACTTCGCACGATGAATATTTGGCGATTGTCGAACGAGCAAAGGAGTATATCCGCGCCGGCGATGTTTTTCAGGTCGTGCCCAGCCAGCGCTTCCGGCGACCATTCGCCTTGCCTCCGTTTGCACTTTACCGCGCATTGCGGCGCCTCAATCCCTCGCCGTTTCTCTACAACCTGTCGTTTCCAGGATTTTCGATCGTTGGTTCTAGTATCGAGATACTCGTGCGTCTGCGCGATGGGGTCGTCACGATAAGGCCCGCTGCTGGTACCCGTCCCCGCGGCAAATCGAGTGAGGAAGACGCGCATTTGGCCGACGAACTCCTGGCCGACCAGAAGGAGAGAGCTGAGCATCTGATGCTTGTCGACCTTGGACGAAATGACGTCGGTCGTGTTGCCAAGACTGGAGAAGTTCGGGTAACCGACAGTTTCTTCATCGAACGCTACAGCCATGTGATGCATATTGTCTCGAATGTCGAAGGCAAGATTCGTGACGGATTGGATGCGATCGACGCTCTTACGGCCGGACTTCCAGCAGGAACGTTATCGGGCGCGCCGAAAATCAGAGCCATGCAGCTGATTGACGAGTTCGAGAAGGAGAAACGTGGAGCCGTGTACGCGGGCGCAGTCGGTTATTTCGCGGCTGATGGCTCGATGGACACGTGCATCGTGCTGAGAACTGCGGTCGTGAAAGATGGAATGATGTATGTCCAAGCCGGTGGCGGCGTTGTCGCCGACAGCGTTCCCGAGGCGGAATATCAGGAAACGGTAAACAAGGCCAAGGCATTGATGATGGCGGCGGAAGAGGCTGTGCGTTTTGCCTCGGCGGCCGACCGCGGACAATAGGGAACACTCAGGAGATTGCTCCGAGCAACAATTTCAACGCGGCTTCTGTGAATGCGCGCATATTGGCGACTCGATCCGCTTCACCCGTTTCCAAGGTCATGGAGTGCTCAATCGGCCCGCTGAGTGCGATGCAGCTATGTCCGGCCGCGTCGCCGTAAGGATTTCCAGTCGGTCCCGCTGCACCGGTTTCGGCAAGTCCCCACGTCGCGGCAAATCGCTCGCGCCCGGTGCGTGCCAGCAGCATGGCGTATGGTTCGCTGGCGGAACGCATTCCCGCGACTGACGTTCGTGGCAGGTCCATCAGAAGAACTCGCGCCTTGGCTGTATAAACCACCGCACCTCCGAGGAAGTATGCGGATGCTCCGGGAACTGCGAGCAGAACAGCCGAAAGCAATCCGCCGCTCGATGACTCAGCAATCGCCAGCGTTTCCTTTCTCTCCTTCAATCTCTCGCCGACTTTTGTCGCCAATGGCAGCAATTCATTCACGCCAAATACCTCTCTGCAATTGGGTCAGGCCACGTAGATAGTAGACGGAGGCCTCCAGCGGAAGGTCCAAGTTATATTAAGTCTTGCGTTCCGTAACGTCCTCTCCGCAAGATCGCAGTGCCACGCCTGGAGCAAGTAGATGGACATACGTTGGAGTGCCTCCGACCTCTCATTTCGTGACGAGGTGCGCGAATTTATCGCTGACGAACTCACGCCCGATTTGCGCAAGGCCGGTCGCACCCTGACGAGTGTTTATGCCGATTACGAAGTCGGAATGAAATGGCAGCGTATTCTTTATCGACGAGGCTGGGTCGCCCCGGCCTGGCCAGTCGAATATGGCGGATGCGGGTGGAGCGTCGCGCAACGTTATATTTTCGCGAGCGAACTGGCGACGGCCGGCGCTCCTCCCCTGTCGCCGATGGGCATAGGCATGTGCGGACCGGTTCTCCTCGGTCATGGCACGGAGGAGCAGAAATCCTATTTCTTGCCGCGGATGCTATCGGGCGAGGATTTCTGGTGTCAGGGATATTCCGAACCTGGGTCTGGCTCCGATCTGGCTTCATTGCAAATGAGTGCACGTGAAGACGGTGACCAATTCATCTGCAATGGCCACAAAATCTGGACGACGCACGCGCACGTCGCGAACTGGATCTTCTGCCTAGTGCGCACCTCGCGCGAGAAGATCCCGCAGCTGGGCATTTCATTTCTGCTCATCGACATGAAGACGCCAGGCGTGGAGGTGAAGCCGATAGTCTCATTGAGTGGCGAGCATATTCAGAACGAAGTTTTCTTCAGCGACGTACGAGTGCCGCAAAAAAACGTCGTCGGCCAGATTGGTGACGGCTGGACCGTTGCCAAATACCTGATGCAGTTCGAACGCGGCGGTGGCGTCAGTTCGCCAGGGCTGAAGTCGCGGATGGAACGGATTCGCGCGATTGCGCAAGCGGAACACATCTGCGACGACAATTTCGCCGCTAGGCTCGCGCAAGCCCAAATTGAAGTCGACTCGCTGGAGGCAGTCGAGCTTCGCGTGATGTCGAAACTGAGCAGGGGACAAGCGCCCGGGGCAGAATCCTCGATGTTGAAGATGGTCGCGACCGAATTGAGCCAGCGTTTGACCGAACTGGCGCTGGAAGCTGTTGGGTTCGATGCCCTTCCCTACCAGCCGTTCGCCGTATCCGCGGGTGGACCCTCGCCAAACTATCGACCGCCGAGCAACCAGAGTCCGGTTGGGCCCGAGTACAGTTGGACCGTCGCGGCAAAATATTTGAACGACCGAGCGGGATCGATTTATGCCGGCACAAGCGAAGTGCAGCGGAACATTCTCTCAAAGGCCGTGCTAGGACTGTAGTTCGAACGGAGAGCATTCATGGACCTGCAACTCAAGGACAAGGTCATCTTCGTCGCTGGCGGCAGTCGCGGAATTGGCCTGGGAATAGTCGAAGCCTGTCTCAAGGAAGGCGCTCGCCTGGCAATTACCGCAAGGGGCGCGGAGGCCCTAGATGCGACGCACAAGCGCCTGGCGAGCGCTTTTGGCAAGGACCGCATCTGGTCCATGGCAGGCGATATGCGCGACACCGTGACGATCGAGAAGGCGCTCGAAGCCGTCGAGCACAATTTCGGTTCAATCTGGGGCGCGGTTGCCAATGTCGGATTGCATCCAACACCGCCCGGTTATGACGTGGACGACGCCACTTGGGGCGGTGCCTTTGCCCAGAATCTCGATTCGGCATTCCGCCTTGCACGTGGCGCTCTGAGGCGCATGACTCGCCGCAAGGAAGGTTCATTCGTGTTCATCAGTTCGATTGCGGGTCTGGGCGCTATGGGCACGCCCCTGACCTATGGCACAGCCAAGGCAGCGATGAACCATCTGGCAAAGGAATTGGCAAAGATCGCAGGGCCTGTTGGTGTTCGCGTGAATTCAATCGCCCCGGGTAACATCATCTTTCCGGGTGGCGACTGGGAAGCGCGTTCAACAGGTGAGCGTGCAGAGGCCTGGGCAAGGTGGATCAAGCGCGAGGTGCCGCTGCGCCGATACGGCAAACCCGAAGAGATCGGTACTGCGGCCGCGTTTTTGTTGAGCCCCGTGGCGAGCTTCGTTACGGGAGCCGTTTTGGCTGTCGACGGTGGGCAGACGCGCTAGGAAATCTTCTTCAACGCCCGCTCGAAAAGCGCCAGCGTGGAGGCGTGTAGGAAGTCGCCAGTCTCTTTCGGCGCGCGACCAGCGCAGGCGCGCGCGAACGTGCCTTCCAAAATCGAGCCGAGCTTGTAGCACGCGAGCACTTCGTACCAATCCGCATGACTGACGTCACGACCAGTTTTCTCAGCATATCGCGCGACGATCTCACGGCGCCGCGGAAATCCCTGCCACGGTTTGACAGGTCCGGTCTCGGCTCCATCCTCTGGCCACGCCGATAGGAGCCAGCCGAGATCAACAAGCGGATCGCCGAGCGTCGTCAATTCCCAATCGACCATCGCTGCCAACTTGGAGCTATTCCGATCGAACAACACATTTCCGAAATGAAAGTCGCCATGAATAATGCCGGGTGCGAATGATGGCGGCCGGTGCGATGTCAGCCACGCGCCTACTCTGTCGACACCCGGAATTCCCGCTATACCGGGCCAGCCGGGGAATTCTGTGTAGCTTTCGAGTTGCGATCGCCAGCGGCCGACCTGGCGTTCGAGATAGCCGTCGAGTTTGCCGAGATCGGCCAGGCCGCGTTCCCGGAAATCCACTCCCGCAAGTGAGGCGATCGCGTCGACCATTTCGAAGCCCATCGCGCGACGTATGGCCGGGTCGCTTGCGTGTAGAACCGGCATTTCCTCGCGAGGCGTGAAACCATCGACCGGTTCCATGAGATAAAATGCGGCCCCCAACAAGGCTTCGTCAGGGCAAGCCGCGATCATTCCCGGATGACGAACATCGGTACCGCGCAATGCCGTCAATACGCGCGCTTCACGGCGCATTGTTTCATTCGAGTTTCGGCGCAGATGCTTCGGCGGCCGGCGCAGTACGAAGCTGCGTCCGCCGCGTTCGAATCTCAGCAGAATATTCTGTGTTCCACCACCGAGAAGGTGTGGGTTTTCGATTGGGCCACGCTCGATACCCTGCCCATCCATCCATGCAGAAAGAGCGTCTAGTGGAACCAGGACCTCCCAGTCCTGATCGCCACGCGGAACCACGGTGGGTGTAAGCGCGGCCATGGCGTTAGCCCTTGCGATGAAGCAGTTCGAGGGCCTGTTCGGCCAGCCGCGGTGTTCCATTCACAGCGGGGCGGTCACTTGGCGCCACGCCGTTCAGAACCCGGCGATAAACACCTTGGGAAATGGAAGCCAGTCGGAACACGCCGAAGGCGATGTAGAAATTCCAATTGTCAATGCCGTTACGGCCTGTTCGCCGACAGTAGGCGTCAACATATTCCTTTTCTGTGGGGATACCGCTCGAAGCAAAGTCGACGCCAAGCAGACTTCCCCAACCCTGACCCTCGGAGTGCCACAGGAAGCAGTTGTACGCGATATCGGCGAGCGGATGACCGATGGTACAAAGCTCCCAGTCCAACACCGCGATCAAACACGGCTCGGTGGGATGGTACATCGTATTTTCCAAGCGATAATCGCCGTGCGCAATGGAGACCGATTGGTCGGATGGAATCATCGTCGGCAGTTCCAGAATGAGCTGCTCCATCGCAGGTATGTGTTCGCTCTCGGCTCCCCGGTATTGCTTGATCCACCGAGCCACTTGGCGCTCGAAATAACCCCCCGGCCGGCCAAAGTCCGATAATCCGCAGGCGACATAGTCGACTTGATGTAATTTGGCGAGCGTGGCGTTCAGCTCGTCATAAATGACGCCGCGTTCGCGGCGTGAAAGCTCAGGCAATGTCGCATCGCGAAAGATTCGTCCGTCAAGAAAATCCATCACATAGAACGTTGTGCCGATGATGGATGCGTCATCGCAGAGGTGGCGCATACGTGGCACAGGAACGCCCGTCCCTTCGAGCGCCTTCATAACGCGATATTCCCTGTCAACTTGGTGCGCGCTGGCAAGCAATTGTCCGGGCGGCTTCTTGCGCAACACGTAACGCTTGGGCCCATCTAAGCCGTGTGTTGTAAGCTTGAATGTTGGATTGGAAGCACCGCCCTTGATTTGCTGTATGGACAGTTCGCGGCCAAAATCTTCGATCTTCGACTCAAGATACGACCTGAGTCTTTCCTCATCAAAGCGCTGCGCAGGCGCAACTTCGCCGACCAGTTCCTCGCTCATGGAGAAGTGGCCGCTGTCAATTGAGCGAACAACGTACCATTCGCCATGCCATCTCGTGTCTGTTCCGGCGTAAGCGTGGCCGCCTTGTCCAACTCGTAGATTTCTGGCGGGACATACCAGTGGAGCTTGTCGGACTGGTAGGCTGCCCACACGACCTTGGCCACCTCAATGGGAGGAATGGCCCGGAACATTCCTTCTTTCGGGGCGTTGGCGGCAATACCTGGTGGCAGGATGGGTGTATCGATCAATCCTGGTAGAACGTCGGAGGCACGAACGCCAATTGCTTTGAACTCGACTGCAAGCGCTTCGGTCAAACCTTTCACCGCATGCTTGGTGGCCGAATAGACTGCAATTCCCGGCATTCCATAAGTCGCCGACGATGAGGACGTCGTGAAACACAAAGAGTTCGGAGTGGCTTTTAGATACTGGACGGCTTCATGAATGCCAATGAGCACACCGACGAAGTTTGTGTTGACGACCGACATGACATCATCAAAGGACTGGCTCTCAAACGGTCCGCCGCGACCGATACCGGCGTTGTTGAAGAGAATGTCCAGTTTGCCGCCGGTATTGCCTGTGAATTCAGAAAGTGCAGCGCGATAATCAGCGCGATTGCAGACATCAAGTTTGCCTACGATGCAATTGTCGGCCCCGAGCTCCAATTCCAGCGATCGAAGCCCCTCGACGTTCACATCATAGCCTCCGATGAACCAGTCTTTATGTTGAAAGAGACGCGCCGTTTCGCGCCCCATACCGGACGCCGCACCTGTGATGAAAATCGCTTTGCGCCCGTTTGCTTTGGTCATGCGTGCTCCGAGATAGACGATTGTGCCCAAATTAGGCTCGTCTCCGCGATCGTCAACCGCGCTCGGGAATGCAACAGGACCACCTCGTCGACAAGAAACCCTGGCGCCCGACTTCCGCAGGGGCGCTCTGGCAAAACGCGGGCCTTCTCGTCGCAGCGAGACCTTTCAACAACCTGGCACGCCGTCGTAGAAAGAGGATCGACCCTGACCTGGATGGGTCCACTGATAGGTGTCACTTGCTGCTTTTGATCGATAATTACGACAGCTTTACCTACAACCTCTTCCACTACCTTGGACAGCTGGGCGCGGAAGTTGTCGTACGGCGAAACGATGATTTGACCGCGTCCGAGGCTCTCGCGATGCGGCCCGAAGCGATTGTGCTATCGCCGGGCCCCTGCACACCCAACGAGGCAGGCATTTGTTTGGACATCGTCAAGCAAGCCGACGGCCGCTACCCCATTTTGGGCGTTTGTCTCGGACATCAGGCCATTGGACAAGCCTATGGCGCCCGAATTTCGCGCGCGCCTGCGCCGATGCACGGCAAACTTTCGCGCATCCACCATACAGGCAAAGGGGTGTTCCGTGGACTCAACAACGACTTTCAAGCTACCCGGTATCATTCATTGACCATCGCGCCGGAGAGCATGCCGGCCTCGCTGGAAGTTACGGCAACCAGCGACGACGGGGTCATTCAAGGGATCATGCACAAGACATACCCCATCCACGGCGTTCAATTTCATCCCGAGAGCATTGCCAGCGAGAATGGTCACGCTCTGCTGCAGAATTTTCTCCAACTTGCGCGTGCTACCGTGACTGCATGAGCGACGCTGAGTTCGAGAAGATCCTGAAAACGGTCGCGGTCGGTGGCAAACTCGCGATAGAGGAGTCTTCACGCGCCTTCGGCCTCATCATGGCGGGCGACGTTAGCGACGTCCGCATCGCAGCTTTCGTTACCGCACTCGCGGTTCGCAAACCTACGATTGACGAGATCGTAGGTGCCGTTCGTGCGATGCGAAGCGCTATGACCACGATTGAAGCCAACCCATACGCTATCGATCTTTGCGGAACTGGCGGAGACGGGGCTGGTACGCTCAACATCTCGACGGCCTGTGCATTCGTGGTCTCTTCATGCGGCATTCCGGTTGCCAAGCACGGCAATCGCAACATGACTTCAAAGAGCGGCACCGCGGACTGTCTCGAAGCGCTTGGCGTCAAAATTGATCTCGGTCCGACCGAGGCATCGCATTGTTTGCGCAAAGTCGGACTGTGCTTTCTGTTTGCTCAAACCTATCACCCCGCGCTGAAATACGCCGCACGGGTGCGCCAGGCGCTCGGCTTTAGGACAATATTTAATCTCCTGGGGCCGCTATCGAACCCAGCGCGCGTTCGGCGTCAATTGGTCGGCGTTTATGCTCGCGATTGGGTCGAGCCGTTGGCCGACGTGCTCGCTCGACTTGGCACCGATCGTGCGTGGGTCGTCCATGGCGATGGCCTGGACGAGATCGCCATTTCCGGGCCAACGCGAGTTGCCATGTTGGCCGACGGCAAGGTTACGGTGCGCGAAATTGGCCCGGAGGATGCAGGCCTCAGTTGGTCGCCGTTGTCGGCGCTCGCCGGCGGAACAGCAGTCGAGAACGCAGCTGCCTTAAAGCGGCTTCTTGAAGGCGAGACTGGTGCATATCGAGACATCGTCTTGATAAACTCTGCGGCCGCGCTAGTGATCGGAGGAAAGGTGCCGGGCCTGAAGGAAGGCGCCGCTTTAGCCGCTGCAGCGATCGACGAGGGCGCTGCTCGAACAAAGCTCGACGAGCTGATCACAGTCTCGAATGTGCGGCCATGACTATCCTGAGCGAGATTGCGGCATACAAGCGCGACGAAGTGGCGAAAGCCAAGGCGCGTTTGCCGTTTGCCGCTCTTGAGAAGGAAGCGCGCTGCGCCGACGCGCCGCGGGGCTTTCTTACCGCTTTGAGAAGAGCGCAGATCGAAAAGAGGTACGGTCTGATCGCCGAGATCAAAAAGGCCAGTCCTTCCAGGGGTCTCATTCGTGCAGATTTCGATCCGGAAGCACTCGCCAGAGCCTATGAAAGGGGCGGCGCTACTTGTCTCTCGGTGTTGACCGACACTCCATCTTTCCAAGGCACACTCGAATATCTGAAGCGAGTGCGTCGCGTCACTGATCTGCCGGTTTTGCGAAAAGATTTCATGCTGGATCCGTACCAAATCGTCGAGGCGCGCGTCTCGGGAGCCGACTGTATTTTGATCATTTTGGCGATGGTTGAGGACAACCTAGTGTCCGAGCTCATCGCCGCCGCCCACCGCTGGGACATGGATGTACTGGTCGAAATCCACAACGAAGCTGAACTCGAACGCGCGCTCCAACTGGGCACTGAAATGATTGGCATCAACAATCGCGATCTGAACACGTTTGCGACGGATTTGGGCGTAACTTTGCGCCTGGCACCTATGATCCCGAAGGAGATTTTGATCGTCGCAGAGAGCGGACTTAGCAAAGCTTCCGAGCTCGAACAATTGGCCGGCGTTGGGGTCAGCACGTTCCTCATAGGCGAAAGTCTGATGCGCGAGGCGGATGTTGCGGCAGCGACAGCGAAGTTGATTGGCGCTAAAGTTCGTCCATGAACCGGTTAACCCATTTGGATGAGAGCGGCGCCGCGCGAATGGTCGACGTAACGGAAAAGGCCGAGACCGAACGCGTAGCCATCGCCGAAGCGACCATTTCGCTTTCCGTCGAGGCGTTCCATGCCGTTGTCGCCGGTACTGCAACGAAAGGAGACGTCCCGGCGGCTGCTCGCATTGCGGGCATTATGGCAGCAAAAAAGACTGGCGAACTCATTCCTCTCTGTCACCCCATTGCTCTCACTCACGCCAGCATCGAGATCGAATCTGACGAACCGCATCACACAATTCGAATTGTGGCGACCGTCAAAACGGCTGCGAAAACGGGCGTGGAGATGGAAGCGCTCACAGCTGCCGGCATCGCGGCGCTCACGATCTACGACATGACAAAGGCCATCGACAAAGGGTCGGTCATTGAGAGCATTCGGCTCTTGTCCAAGTCTGGCGGCAAGAGCGGTACTTTTCGGGCCGCAAGCACACAGGCGCCGAAGGTTGTAGTCCGCTCCGTTGAAGCTAAGTCATCTCCAAAGCCTGCAATTCTCATGGCTGAATCCTCACTTTCGATTCCGAAAAGGAGCCCCAGTGCTCGTCACGATGCAAATTCCCGGCGCGAGGCGTTTCGGACGTTCATGACGTCGCGGCGGCTACGCGCAACGCAATGGGCAAAAGATGCCGACGTGTCGGTAGCCCAGATCTATGCATTCCTCACCGGTAAAACGCCATCAATGCCGGGCGATGTCGCGGAAAAACTCGCGCGCGCCGCGCGGTCACGTGTGGAAGACCTGTTTCGATGATTTCCGTTGACGAGGCGGTGCGCCGGATCACATCCGCGTTCAGCGTACTTGACTCGGAGTCTGTCGCACTAACCAGTGCGGTGGGCCGAATACTCTCAAGCGATATTCGCGCGAGGCAGGATCAACCTCCGGCAGCCGTATCCTCCATGGACGGCTATGCCGTACGCGCGGCCGACGCGACCGGACCAGGTGCAGAGCTGCACATCGTCGGTGCGGCGCCCGCCGGACACCCGTTTGAAGGCTCAGTGGGACCCGGACAGGCAGTACGAATTTTTACAGGCGCCATCGTGCCGGAGGGGTCTGATGCAATCGTGATTCAGGAAGACACCGTCGCCGAGTTCGACAAGGTCGCCCTGAAAGTGGCAGCGATCGCTGGCCGCCATATTCGTCCAGCTGGACTCGATTTCAAATCGGGTGAAGTGATTGCGTGTACCGGCCGCTGTCTTACGCCGTGGGACCTCGCCTTGATCGCGGCCGGCGATGTCCCGCATGTAGCGGTGCGTCGGCGCCCGAAGATTGCTTTTGCGGCGACCGGCGATGAACTCTCTGTCCCTGGAGCTTCGCGCAAACCCGGCGGTATCGTCGCGTCATCCGGCTTTGGCCTCGCCGCGTTGATCGAGCGCTGGGGAGGTGTCGCCGTTGACCTCGGTATTTTACCTGACACGCAGGAGGCCGTGGCGAGTATTGCCGATCTCTCCACGACGGCTGACCTCATCGTCACAATTGGCGGCGCCTCGGTCGGGGAACACGATTTGGTGCAAAGAGCGTTGGGACCCAAAGGCTTCGAACTAGACTTTTGGAAGATCGCCATGCGGCCGGGAAAGCCGCTGATATTCGGTCGATTGGGACGAACTCCGCTACTCGGCTTGCCTGGAAACCCGGTTTCGACGCTTGTGTGCGCAATGCTCTTCTTACGGCCCGCAATTTCCGCAATGCTTGGAACCACGCAGAACGAAGACGTGACGACCGCCAGACTCTCGACCGCGCTCAAGCCCAATGATGGACGTCAGGACTATGTGCGTGCGAGCATCGAAGTTCGCGACGGCGAACGCTGGGTCGAGCCATTTGCCGTGCAAGATTCTTCAATGCTGAGGGCACTGGCGACGGCCGATGTTCTTATTGTCCGCCCCCCGCATGCCCCCAGGGCCGAAGTCGGAGAGCGCGTCGCGGTGTTGAGTCTCGATTGAGCCTGTCGACCCGCTTTCTGAAGGAAAGAGGCCAAAAAGTGGTTGATTCGGCTACGAATCTGCGTTGACGCACCCCGAGAACTAAACTAGAACGATTCTCCATGTTTCGCCTTTGTTCGCCCTGATTTGGGCGCGCGCAATGAAGGACATGGATGCCATGCTCACACGCAAGCAATACGAACTCCTGATGTTCATACATGAACGGGTGCGGGAGTCCGGGATACCGCCTTCGTTCGACGAGATGAAAGATGCACTCGATCTCAAATCAAAGTCTGGCATTCACCGGCTGATCACAGCGCTAGAGGAGCGCGGTTTTCTGCGGCGCATGGAAAAGCGGGCGCGAGCGCTCGAGATCGTAAGATTGCCCGACAACGTGGCGGACACATTGAGACCTGCAACCACCCGCAGCCAAGCACAACGTCCGGCGGTGCGGCATGGGCGCGGGGAGAGCCGAATCTCTTCCGATGCGCGCGCGGCCGGCAGTCCCCGTCGTGCAACCGGAGAAGGCGAAGCCGCCATAAATGTGCCCCTTGTCGGACGCATTGCTGCCGGCACGCCGATAGAAGCGCTTCAAAACAAGGTCGGAGATGTACCCGTTCCGGGCGGTATGATCGGGCGCGGCGACCACTATGCTCTGGAAGTCACTGGAGACTCCATGATCAATGCCGGCATCCTTGATGGCGACACCGTCATCATACAGGAGGCGGACACCGCAAATACAGGCGAGATCGTTGTGGCCCTGGTGGACAGCCAGGAAGCAACGCTTAAGCGATTGCGCCGCAGGGGCGACTCCATCGCACTGGAGGCGGCAAATCCCGCCTACGAGACGCGTCTTTATGGCGCCGATCGCGTTCGCATCCAAGGTAAACTTGTCGGATTGATCCGCCGATATTGACTTTTTTGCAGCGGTTCCTGCGCACTCCACGGGCGATTGCCTCGAAACTGTTCAACCGTTTGCCAGCGAATTGGCGTACCTAACCATATTGCGTAACCGTTGCTTCGCGCCATTGCGCCCGGATCAATAACAAGTTGCGGACCGGTACAATTATTTCGAAGGCGCGCCTTGCTGATCACAATGTCCGCGTCGGCACAGTCCTCCGCGAGCGCCTCGGGCCGGAATACTTCCGCGACCTTCGCGCGCCCATGCGCAGTCGCAATGCAGCCGAGTGAGTCACACAGAACCCCATCGGAAGCGCCGGCCAACGCGTCTTCGGCGACGCGCGTATCGCCGTCGCGTTTGAGCCACTCATCGGCAGAGTAAGAGTCCTTAGCTGGCCTTAGCAGTTTCAATGTTCCATCCGGCACGCGAACCGCGACCGTCGCACCGTCGCGATCAACTAGAATGTCTGGCGAAGGAGACCAGTAGCCGAACGCCAAACCAGCCACAAAAGGAAGTACGCCCAACCAACGCCAACGCCGCCGCCACAACCCCATCCAAAGCCCACCGAGCGATACCAATAAGAGCGCCGCGGTTGGCCATGAGGGCATCACGGAAACCGCACCGGGTAGGTCGGATACCCAGCGCCCCACCGCAAGCATGAATGCAACGCCCCACGCAGTAATGTGGAGGGGTCCAGCATCCAAACCGACCGGCATCAGCAACACCGACAATGCGGCGAATGGCATAACGACAAAACCCATCACCGGCATCGCCAGCAGGTTGCCCAGAACCGCATAGTGGGTTGCGCGATTGAAATGGAATATCGCGAACGGAATCGTCGCCAAGCTGCCGACGAGGCTTGTTACCGCAATTCCACGAAGATATCGGCGCACCGGCCGCAGTCTTGATGGACTTGCGTCGCCGCCTCGTGTCTTGCGGCTCGCCTCCCACTCCGCGACCGCAACTAAGCTCATCACAGCGGCGAACGACATCTGAAATCCTGGTTCGAGTATGCTCTCTGGACCAAGAACGAGTATGATTGTCGCGGCTAACGCTAAGGAACGCATAGACAGCGCCGGCCGGTCGACCAATATTGACAGCAGCATCATGGCGAGCATCACAAAGGCTCTCGTCGACGCAGAAGTGCCTCCGCTGATCGTGAGATAGAACGCCGAACTAAACAGAGCAGCCACAGCCGCCAATTTCTTAGTCGGCCAACGAAGAGCAATTGCTGGAACAGCGGCGAGTGCGGCGCGCACGACCCAGAAGAGTCCCAAGCCTACGAGCGCCATGTGCAGACCGGCAATGGCCAAAACATGCGCGAGGCCTGCATCGCGTAGCGCCTCTTCGTCGTCCTCCGAGATTGCGCTTCGATTGCCGGTGATGAGGGCGGAGACGATCCCTCCAGTGCTTCCGGGCAAGACGGAATGGATGCGCTCGGTTATCTGGGCTCGAAGTCGCTCGACGACCAACGACACTTGTTCCAGGAGCGATGCATCGTCTCCTTTTTCAATCCTGGTCAATCGGCCGTACGCGTAGCCAACTGCGCCCAAACGCATAAAATACGCCGCTCGGCCGAAATCGTAGGCACCTGGCGCGGCCGGCGCAGGAGGCGGCATCAAGACCGCTGTTACGTGCCACCAGCTTCCCGGCGTGGGTAAGGTTGTACCTGCTTTCAGCGAGATTCTTACGCGGGCTGGAATTTCAAAAACAGAGAGTCTGTGTATGTGTAAGTGTCCGAGGATTATCCGATAGCCCTTGCCGCGAAGCTCCGCATGTTCGATTCGACCATCAATTCCAAGCGGGCCGACGCGATGGCTGAGTATCGGCGCGGCTACAAGTTCCGTTCGCACCTTCACTATCGCAAAGCCGAGTGATACGGCGGCCAGGACAGATAATCCGACGCGGATAGCGACACGTTGACTGCCGTGAACGGCGAACCCGCTCGCCACTGCTGACAGCATAGCGGCCACGGCCCATGAATCCGGGGGTTCAATCGGCAATGCAAAATAGATCGCAATGCCCGTACCCATCGCTACCGGCAACCAGAGGGGCCATCGCTCCCGTTCGTTCAAAAGCTCGGCACCAAGCTTCGACTGGCCAATGTGGCAAGCGTGCTTCCAAGACGCTGCGATACTGACTGCCGACGCCGGCCGGCGGAGTGCTTTCGGGCCTACCCCCATGGGAAACCTTTTGCTAGAAGCTGACGAAGCCGCTAACGCCGGCCCACTTTTGCAACGAGCACCATGACAGACAATAAAAGGCCCGTCGTTCGTTTTGCTCCGTCACCCACCGGCTATTTGCACATCGGTGGGGCGCGCACTGCATTGTTCAATTGGCTATTTGCCAAACATGCGGGCGGGACGTTTCTCCTGCGGATTGAAGACACGGACCGTGAGCGCTCAACGCCTGAAGCTGTGGACGCCATTTTGAGCGGAATGGCTTGGCTCGGTCTCGAATGGGACGGACAAACTGTTTACCAGTTTGCTCGAGCCGACCGCCACCGCGAGGTCGCGAACCAATTGTTGGCGCAAGGGAGGGCGTATCGCTGCTATGCGACGTCTCAAGAACTTGAAGATATGCGCGCTCGCCAGAAGGAACAAAGACTTCCGCAACGCTACGATGGCCGCTGGCGTGACCGAGCCCTTTCGGAGGCGCCCGCTGGGGCCCCTTACGTCGTACGACTAAAATCCCGTCAGCTTGGCGAGACGATCGTAAAGGACGTGGTGCTTGGCGATGTCAGATTTGTCAACGACCAACTGGACGACATGGTGCTGTTGCGAAGCGATGGGACGCCCACCTACATGCTGGCCGTCGTCGTCGATGATCACGACATGGGCGTCACACATGTCATCCGAGGAGCCGACCACCTCAACAATGCGGCACGACAGCTCCAGATCATCGAACAATTGGACTGGCCCGAACCTATCTATGCCCACGTGCCTTTAATCCACGGTCCGGACGGAGCAAAACTCTCGAAACGCCACGGAGCGCTCGCCGTCGAAGTCTATCGCGACATGGGTTATCTGCCAGAAACCATGCGCAACTACCTCTTAAGGTTGGGTTGGAGCCATGGCGACGACGAAATCATTTCCACACAACAGGCCATTGAGTGGTTCAATCTGGAAAATATGGGAAAAAGCCCGGCGAGAATGGATTTCAAAAAGCTCGACAACCTGAATGGGCACTATATCCGCGAGACAAAAGATGAGGCTTTAACGGCAGAGGTGCTTTCGCTTCTCGCGCGTGAGACACCACCACGCGTGCTCACCATGGTTGCGCGGCACAGACTGTTCGACGCGATGCCGTCGCTGAAAGAGCGTGCCAAAACGCTTGTCGAATTGGCGCAGGCGGCCGAATTCTTGTATTCGAACGGCCGTCAGGCACTCGACCAGTCAGCGCAGAAGCTTTTGCGGCCTGAAGCCAGGGCAGTGGTCGCTAGGCTCATTCCCATTTTGAGTAAGGCAGAATGGACGGGACCCAGACTGGAAGAGACCATCAGAGATTTTGCCGCAGCCGAGGGATTGAAGCTTGGTGAGATCGCGCAACCCCTTCGAGCTGCCCTGACTGGCAAAACTACATCCCCTCCCCTGTTTGAGATGATGGCCTTGCTCGGTCGCGAAGAGTCCCTCGTCCGCTTGGGGGCTTACTCAGTTTGAATAGAATTGCTTCTGGCTGGTCATTACATGTGGGTGGTGACGTCCCCAGCCCAGATTGCTTATAGTTTCCGCAACGCAAAATGGGGCTGCTGGGATCTGCGTGGCCTCCAAGGAGCCATTCAATGAGAGAGAGCAAAATCAGGCCCGCCGGCTCGGCCACCCTAACTTATAAAAACAAGTCGTATGAGCTTCCCACATTCAGCGGTTCCGAAGGTCCCGAAGTGGTGGATATTCGCAAGCTTTACGGTGATGCAGATATCTTTACTTATGATCCGGGATTTACATCGACCGCCAGCTGCGAGAGCGACATTACTTTCATCGATGGTGACAAGGGTATTTTGCTCTATCGCGGCTATTCAATCGACCAACTCGCCGAACATTCTAACTTCCTGGAGGTTTGCTATCTCCTTCTGCATGGCGACCTGCCAAACAAAGATGAGATGGCTAAGTTCGACAGAGCCATTACGTTTCATACAATGGTTCATGAGCAGTTGGCTCAGTTTTTCCGCGGTTTTCGGAGGGACGCCCATCCGATGGCGGTGATGTGCGGAGTCGTCGGAGCGTTATCGGCCTTCTATCACGACTCGACCGATATCAATGACCCGCGCCAACGCGAAATCGCCAGCCACCGTCTGATCGCCAAAATGCCTACGCTTGCAGCGATGGCGTTCAAATACACGATGGGCCAACCGTTCGTATATCCGTTGAATACCCTCGGCTACACAGAAAATTTCCTGCGAATGACGTTCTCCGTTCCAGCCGAGGAATACAAGGTCAATCCGGTGTTGGCTAAGGCGCTCGACACAATTTTCATTCTGCATGCCGACCACGAACAAAATGCGTCGACTTCGACAGTTCGGCTTGCTGGCTCTTCCGGCGCCAATCCGTTTGCCTGTATCGCCGCCGGCATCGCCTGCCTATGGGGTCCCGCGCATGGTGGCGCGAACGAAGCGGCCCTCAAGATGCTTGAGGAAATCGGAACGGTCGATCGCATCCCTGAATACGTGAAAAAAGCGAAAGATCCGAACGACAATTTTCGTCTTTCCGGCTTCGGGCACAGAGTCTACAAAAACTACGACCCGCGCGCGAAGGCGATGCAGGTCCAATGCCACAAGGTACTGGACGAGATCGGCCATCACAACGATCCGACACTCAAGATTGCGGTCGCTCTGGAAAAGATTGCCCTCGAGGACGACTACTTCGTCCAGCGTAAACTCTATCCCAACATCGATTTCTATTCTGGGATCACTCTGCGCGCGCTGGGCTTTCCAACCAGCATGTTCACGGCACTGTTTGCCTTGGCACGTACGGTCGGGTGGATCGCGCAGTGGAAAGAAATGCTGGAGGACCCGCACCAAAAGATCGGGCGGCCGAGGCAAATCTACACCGGCAAAAAGCAGCGAGAATACACGCCGCTGTCGAAACGCTGACCGCCGCTACTTGTCAACGAAATCGATAATGGCCCGCGCCGCGCGCAATGACGGTGCCTCGGAACCGCGACCAAGCAGCTCAGCCGCCAGATCGAGATCTGAGCGCTGAGCATCAGCCGCGCGCGCATCGGTCATCAAGCGTATGACCGCGTCGGCAAGATTCTGTGGCGTGGCTGCGCCTTGCAGAAATTCCGGCACCGCCTCTCTCTCGAGCAATAGGTTCACAAGAGTGAACCATCTCGACACGAAGAGTGGCCGCGCGAGTAAGTATGTCAACCAGCCCACACGATAGGCTACGACCATTGGTGTTCTAGCCAGAGCGAGCTCGGTCGTGACGGTGCCCGAGGCGGCCAATGCAGCGTTTGCCGTGCTCATCGCTGAGAATTTGTCCGCATCACTTTCAATGAGGTGCACTGGAACCGGCCAGTCATGGACGGAAACGCGTACACGCGCGGCTACGTGCGGCACAGTTGGGATCACCGTGACGAGGTTCGGGAGCCGGGACGCGATCTTGGCAACGGCCGCCCGAAATGTCGGAAGAATAAATCTAATCTCGCTGGAGCGGCTGCCTGGCAGAACCACCAATAGTGGTTGGTCAGGACCAATGCCGAGTCTTGCGCGTAGTGCAGCACCACTGGTCATGAGTTTGGCCCGCTCAATCACCGGGTGACCGACAAAGACCGCGTGGAGGCCATTTTTTTCGAAAAACGGCGGTTCAAAAGGCAAAAGCGCCAGCAACAAATCAAAGTTTCGGGCCATCGCGCGCGCGCGGTAAGCCCGGCTGGCCCATACTTGCGGTGCCACGTAGTCGATCGTTCTGATGGCCGGGTTAAGTCGCTTCAAGCGCCGAGCGATGCGATGCGTAAAGTCTGGACTGTCGATCAAAACGACGGCATCGGGTCGTGTGCGAATGGCAATGTCGCATACCTCCCGAACGCGTCTGAGTATGATTGCGATCTTGGGCACAACCTCGTTCAGGCCCATGACCGCCGTGTCATCGAGCGGGAAAAGTGTATTCAGACCTTGGGCGATCATGGACTGCCCCCCGACACCGGTCACGGAAACGCGGTCGCCGGCAATCACCTTGAGCGCGGCCATCAACTGTCCACCGAGTTGATCGCCGGAGGGCTCGCCGCAAACTAGCATCAACGACAGTTTTTTGGCCGGCAAGTTGCTCAAGCCGCGACGCCCACAACGAAGAGGCCGAGCTTGTCCGCCTCTGCGCCAACCGCGAGCTTATCGACAATCAGAGCGCCGCCAGCCTCGACTGCAATACCGGCAAGTCCCACGGCCGCAACATTGCGCACCGTTTGCAGTCCGATCACAGGAAGGTCGGTCTTGCGATCCTGCACGGGCTTTGGCGCCTTGGCCAGAACGCCTCGCCGCCTAGTAGAGGTGCCACGCAAGTGTTCAGGCAATGCAGAGATGCGTGCGATCATGGCATCAGTTCCCTCTGCCGCCTCGACCGCCAGAGTGAGGCCAGCACAAACCACGGAAGCTTGGCCGACATCGAGTTCGCCAAGCGCACGAACAACCTTGAAGGCTAGCGCGATGTCGCGTTCATCATCAGCAGATGGCCGTAAGCGTCCCAAGGCCCCTACCTGGGCAATCAAATTTGGCGCCGCTTCGGCTGCGCCTATCACATGAAATCCCTCTCGTTCGAACAAGTCGACGAGGGAACGCAAGAGCGCGTCGTCACCCTTGAGCGCGGCCGCCATGACGCGTGGAGCAAGCATGACCGACTTGGCATCAAGCTTGATATCCGAGAACTTTGGCCGCTCGACTCTTCCGGCCAATAAAGCGTCGCTGACGTTCGCCGTCCGCAGCGCTCGAAACGCCTTTCCGGTCTCTCCGAGCGAAATCCACTCGTGGGGGAAGTTAGACACCCAGTCTTCGCTTGAGCCCCGCAGTGCAAGGACAAACACTTCGCGCCCCGCATCGCGTGCGCTCTCCGCTATGGCACGGGGTAGATCTCCGCCACCCGCTACAATCCCGATTGTCGAGCCCACCACTAGTCTTCGCTCGCGTGTTTGCGCGCGGGCTCTGCGATGCACAATCCCCGTTTAGCATCGGCCAAGATAAAGGCGACGATCTCCTGGACTTGCGCAACTTCCGGCCAGGTCTCGCTCGCCCTGCGCGCACGCTCCAAGAGCGTACCACTCGTCCCAAGAAAAATTTCGCGAAATGCAGTGCGGATTATGTGAATGGACTCTCTGCTAACCCCACGACGCTTCAGGCCGATTATATTCAATCCGCCGAGAACGGCATGGTCGCCGGTGGCCATGCCATATGGAATTACGTCTGTGTTCACGCCGGTGACGCCACCAATCATTGCTCCGCGTCCGACACGGCCATACTGCTGAACTGCCGATAGGCCGCCGAGTATCACGCCCTGCCCGATCTGGACGTGGCCAGCAAGTGTTGCATTGTTTGCAAAGTTGGCATCGTCCTCGACGACGCAATCGTGACCGATGTGGCTGTACGCCATGAAGTAACCATTGTTACCGACAGTGGTTACCCCCCGACCACCGCGACTTCCGCCGCTCATGGTGACACATTCGCGAATGACGCAGTCTGTGCCGATGATCAGACGGGCATCAGCAAAGTCGTTGTTTCGGATTTGGCCCTCGCCGCCCAGGACAGCCTGTGGGTGTACGATGGTCCGCGCGCCGATTTGAGTACGACCACTAACCACAACGTGAGACAGAAGCCGGACGCCCTCCCCAAGAACGCAGTGGCGTCCAACAATGCAAAACGGACCGATGTCCGCGCCGGGACCGAGCGTCGCGCCGTCTTCTACAATCGCGGTGGCATGAACCGCCATTTTTCAGGTCGCGTCGTTGACGCGGATCATGGCGCTGAATTCCGCTTCCGCGCAGAGCGCATCTCCGACAAACGCCTTGCCTTCGAATTTCCAGACCGGCCCGCGGTGTTGGAGGGCCTTCACGGGAAAGCGAAGCGTATCGCCGGGAACAACCGGGCGCCGAAATCGAGCCTTGTCGATGCCCATGAAAAATACGCTAGGCGTTTCCTTCAACGCCATCGAATGGACAATCAAGGCACCGGCAGTCTGCGCCATGGCTTCAACAATCAGAACGCCAGGCATCACGGCGTAGTTTGGAAAATGTCCCGCAAAATGTGGCTCGTTGAAGCTTACCGGCTTGTGCCCGACCGCACTTTCAAACGGAACGATTTCGGTGAGGCGCTCAACAAAAAGAAAGGGGGCGCGATGCGGCAGCAGTTTTTTGACTTGCTCGACATCGAGAACCAGTCCGTGTTGTCCGCTCTCACCCATTGCCGCCCCGTTTCGACTTCTTCGTGAGATTCGTCAATGTGAAAATCTCGCGCATCCATTCGCGGGCCAGTTTGGCCGGCATGCCGCCATAGTCTTCGCCGCCTGCGTATTCGCCCGGTGGTGCGCCCGCTCGAGCGGCAAACCTTGCGCCGCTACCGACCGTCACATGATCCGCGAGACCAACCTGACCGCCCAAAACGACGAAATCGCCCAATTCGCAGCTTCCTGAGATCCCTACTTGCGCGACGATCATATCGTGTCTTCCGATCCGCGTGTTGTGCCCGATCTGGACGAGATTATCGATCTTGGTCCCTTCACCAACGACGGTGTCGCCAAGGGCACCGCGGTCAATTGTCGTACAGGCACCAATCTCGACGCGGTCCTGGATGATCACCCGGCCAATTTGCGGAACCTTGATGTGGCCGGAGGGTCCGGAGGCAAAGCCGAAGCCCGGCTGGCCGATCTGCGCTCCCGGAAGTATCAAAACTCCATCGCCGACATAGGCATTGGTGATGCTGCAATTGCTTCCGATCTCGCATCCTCTTCCGATCGCTACGCCGCGCCCAATGACCGTATTCGGCCCAACGCGCGTGTCTTCGCCTATTTCGGCGCCGGGACCGATAACGACACCGGGGCTCAGCCTGACGTTGGACCCGATCGATGCCGATGGATCGACCGCCGTCTGCTGCGTCCACGAAACCAAGCCGGACTCGGGATAAAAGAGTCGTACTGTCTCTGCAAAAGCATGCTGAACCGAGCGGACTGCAATCGCGGTCAGTCCAACGCGATACTGCAAAGGCTTCGATGTCTTGGCCGGAACAAAGCAGAATCCCGCGCTGCTTTGCGCTAACTGAATTCGAATGGCTTCACCAATGCCGGAAAAAAACGTCAGGTGATCGGGACCGGCACTGGACAGACTTGCCAAGTCCAGCACCCGAACGCTCCCTTCGGCGCCATCAGGAAGGGCGGCGCCAGACGCAGTGCATATTTCAGCCAGAGTAAAGGGGCCGCGATTGTCATAGAAGCGTGGATCCGCCATTAGGCATCCTGCTCTATTGTGGCGCAGCCGCTCCCGGAGGCAGCGGCGTCAAAACCACTTTCACGGCGGGAAGCTTTTGATTCAGCCGGTCGATTGCGACCTTTGTAACGTCGACATCCACGGTTCCCAGAACAACAGCGTTGCGGTCGAGCAGTAAGTTTGCGCCTCGCTCAGTCATGATTGCTTGCAGAATCGGGCCGAGCGCTTGTTCCACTTGTTGGCGCGCCTTCAAGACCCCACCCTGAATGAGTCCCTGCTGAGTTTGGACACTTTGCTGCAGCGCTGCCTGCTTGGCTTGAAATGCCTTTATCTTCGCTTCTTTCACAGAAGGCGACAGTATTGCCAGTTGCTGCTGCAGCGAAGCACCCTCTTGGCGAAGCGCAACGTCCTGGCCCTTCAGCATTTTCTCAGCCGCGACGGTGAGGCTTTGGACCTGCTTCATAATATTCTGTCCGACGACGGAGCCACGCAGGATCGCAGCGCGATCGATTACCAGGATCTTAGGATTTGGAGTCCCGGTTGGCGCAGGCGGTGCTGCGAAGGCCAATTGCGGCGCGACCAAAACCGCGGCCGCGACAATGATAATGCGGGCCATGCGCGATGCGTTTTTCATGGAAGTTACAACCCCGTGCCTGCGCTGAAATAGATGATCTGAGATTTGTCGTAGGATGTCTTGAGGAAAGGGACACCCAAGTCAATTGTAATCGGTCCGAAGGGCGACTTCCAGGCGACCGCGAGGCCGGCCGAGGCACGCATGGCGAGATTATCCTTGATGCAGCTTGTCAAGGAGCAAGGCGGCACAGTGATATCGAGATGGCCGACCGTACCGAAGTCGCTGAATAGAGCCAAGTTCACACCGTAGCTGTCGGGCAGGAAACTGGGCAGTCGCATCTGAGCGCTGCCAATGGCGAAAAAGTTGCCTCCGACCGCTCCTTGATTGCCTCTGACGATCGTGTCTCTTGGACCGACGCCCGCTTGCGCAAATCCACGGAATGAATCGCCACCCTTGAAGAAGCGCTCCTGAATGGGGATTGTCTGACCGTCGTACCCGGTAATGTAACCCGTCTGAAGATTGATCGAGCCTACCGACGCGTCCCAGAAAATGGGATGGTAGTATCCAACCGAGCCTTGGGTGCGTAGATACTTCAACGATCCACCGAGTCCCGCGAATTCTTGCGAGAAGCTGACCGCCCAGCCTTTGGTGGGCTTTATGGGATCGTCGAGCGTGTCGTACACAAAAGTATAGCCGAGCAGCGACGTCTTCGTTGTTCCAGCTGCCTGTTGCACTTCGAGCGGCGCGCCCGAGAAGGGCGTGATCTTGTCGATCTTGTAGGTATAGCGAAGGCCAACATTTCCGTATTCGGATGTAGGAAAGCCGAATCGTATGCCGGCCGCCGTGGTGTCGCCGCGGTAGTTCGCCTGCTGGTAGTCGGTCACAATCTTGTAGAGGTCGAACCCGGCATTGAGTGGCCTGTCCAGAAAAAATGGCTCGGTAAAACTGAATTGGAACTGTTTGCTGATAGTCGAGAGCTGAATGCTTGCGCGCAGATATTGGCCGCGCCCGAACAGGTTACGTTCGGTATAGCTGAATTCGCCGACAAAGGAGCTTGTCGACGAGTAGCCGGCACCCAAAGACAATTCTCCTGTCGATTGTTCGGTGACCGTCACGGTGAGATTTGTCCGATCTGGTTGCGAGCCTGGCGACTGCTTGACCGATACGTCCTTGAAAAAGCCGAGCGCGCGGATACGAGTTCGGGACCGGTCGACAAGTACGCGGTTGAAGGCATCCCCTTCGACAAGGCGGAATTCGCGGCGAATGACCTTATCGAGCGTGCGAGTGTTGCCGACGATGTTGATCTTCTCGATGTAGACACGCGGCCCCTGGTCGATTTTAAGAACGACGTCGATCGTATGATTGTCGCGGTCACGCCTAATGCGTGGATGCACTTCGGCAAACGCATAACCCTTGGTTCCTGCGGCGTTGGTAAGCGCATCGATCGACTTTTGAACGAGGTCCGCATTGTAGGTGTCGCCAGTCTCGATTTTCACCAGTGGACGCAGGGTGGCTGGCGTCAGCTCGCGAATGCCGGACTCAATCTCGACCTTGCCGAATTTGTATTTGTCGCCCTCATCGAGCGTAAAGGTAATGTAGAATTGCCGCCGGTCGGATGTCAGCTCAGCTACCGCAGACACCACACGGAAGTCGGCGTAGCCGTGGCTCACATAGAAACGGCGCAGTTGTTCACGGTCGAACGTCAGACGATCGGGGTCATAGTTGTCGTTCGATGACAGAAACTTGTACCAATCACTCTCCTCGGTTGCGACCTGTGCCTTTAGTGTTCCGTCATCGAAGACATTGTTTCCGATGAAGTTGATGCGGGCGACGCCGGTAGTGGGTCCCTCGGAAATGGAAAAGATCAGATCGACACGGTTTTGCGGGCGTTGAATGATCTGAGGATCGACAGACGCTGCGAATTTACCGTTGCGCCGATAAAGCTCGATGATTCTCTGGACATCGGCTTGGACCCGAGAACGCGTGAACACTGTTCGGGGCTTCAGCTGAACTTCCTTCTCGAGGTCCTTTTGAGAGACCTTGCTGTTACCTTCGAACTCGATCTGATTGATAATCGGATTTTCGACGACACTGACTGTCAGCGTTTTTCCGTCGAATCTGACCTTCACATCGGCGAATAGCCCGGTCTGATAGAGGGTCTTGAGCGCCAGGTCGGATGACTGCTCGTTGTAGGTGTCACCTTCGTGGACCGAAATGTATGACAAGACCGTCGCAGGCTCGATGCGTTGTGTTCCCAGAACGACGATGTGTTGGATGACCTTTGCCTCCGGAGCGGCGGGGGCTGGGACAACGGGCGGTGCAGCAGGCGCCGCGGATTGGGCATCCGTTGTCGTATCCGCCAATGCCAGACAGGTTGCGGCCGCAAGCGAGGCGCGCGCTACTTTGGCGAACAGGGTGATGCGGCTCATCCAGTCGTCTCTGGCACTCGTTGCTGGGCTCGACCGTCGCGATGCGACGTTTCGCCGACGTTTCAGAAAAGATTTAGCCGAGCCAGGTCATTCCAGGTCGCGAGGATGAAAATGCCCAACACAACCGCCAGCCCAAGCCTAAATCCGAGGTCCTGGGCACGCTCTCCAAGCGGGCGCCCCAAGACACCCTCGCATGCATAGTACAGAAGATGGCCCCCGTCGAGCAGCGGAATTGGGAAAAGGTTGACTAGCCCAATACTTACCGAAAGTAGAGCGGCCAGTTGGATTAGCGCAAGAAAGCTGACGGATGCGACTTGTCCCGAGAGTTTGGCAATCCCGATCGGACCTGAAATCTGACTGGAATTGCCGTTGAACAACTGCTGGCGCGCGCGAAATGTAATCGAGATGATATTGCCGATGTCCGAGATCGCCGCCCGAGCTGCTGCGAAGGGGCCAAGTTTGACGATCGCTCGCGACGAGATATTTCGGATGCCAAGTTGTCCAACTCTCATTTTGTTCTTGAACGCGTCTGTTACCTCCGTTTCACGAGGTGTCGCATACAAGGTCAACAGGTGCCCGGCTCGACTCACAACGATCGGCAGGGGGATTCCAGCGCTAACGGAGATTATCTGCTGAATTTCCTCGTAGCTCGCGATCGACTCGCCATCGATCGCCACGATCACATCGCCGGCACGAATACCCGACGCTTCGGCAGCGCTGTGCGGCACGACCTCTGTTACATTCGCAGGCGTCAAGACGCGACCAATGATCATGAAGAACAAAGTCAGGATGACAAATGCCAAAACGAAATTCGCGAATGGTCCGGCAGCGACAATCAGAGATCTTTGCCACAGCGGCTTGAGCGGAAATGCAACGCCACGGTCGGCCGGACTCATGCGCGCAACAGCTTCACGGTCGGGCTTGCTTGCGCCATCGGAATCGCCAAAGAACTTCACAAACCCGCCCAGAGGGACCCATGAGATCTTCCAGCGAGTCCCCTTCCTGTCAGTCCAGGAATAGAGCGCGCGCCCAAATCCGATGGAAAAGGTTTCAACTCGCACGCCGAATAGGCGAGCTACCGAAAAGTGGCCGAGCTCATGAAAAAATACGACGATGGTAATCAGGAACAGAAAAGCCGGAATGCCGTATATCGACCAGCTCAGAAACCCCTGTAGCACCTGCAGCATGAGTTCTCCCTTTGCGGTCGTTCAGTTCACGACACGACGGCATATATTGCTGGCCAGCTCGCGAGCCCGAGCATCGGCCGCGAGCACGGCTTCTAACGTGTCCACCGACGCGTTGGCGTTTGGGCTGTCGCTGAGTGCGGACTCAACAATCCGCGGTATATCGAGAAAGCCGATGCGGTGATTGAGAAACGCCTCCACGGCAATCTCGTTGGCTGCGTTGAGAATTGTCGGAGCGATTCCTCCTGTTCTCAGACAGTCGAGCGCGATGCCCAGACAGCGAAACCGGTCATAATCCGGTGCGCGAAATGTGAGTTGGCCTACTTGCGAGAGGTCGAGCCGGCGAGAAGGAGACGATATTCGGCGAGGCCATGCCAAAGCATAAGCAATGGGCGTGCGCATGTCCGGCGAGGACAAATGTGCCAGCGTCGATCCGTCAGCATACGAAACGAGACAATGGACAATCGACTGCGGATGGACAACTACATCCAACTTATCGACCGGCAACGCGAACAAAAAGTGAGCCTCGATCATTTCGAGGCCCTTGTTCATGAGCGTGGCGCTGTCGACAGATATTTTTGCGCCCATTGACCAATTGGGATGGGCGACGGCTTGTTCGACAGTGCAGGCGGCCATCTGTTCGAGCGACCAGTCTCGGAACGGTCCGCCGGAGGCCGTTAGCGTGACTTTCTCGACTTCGTGCGCACCTTCTCCGTTCAGGACTTGAAAGACGGCATTGTGCTCCGAATCTACAGGTATGACCGATGCGGACGAGTTGGCCAGCGCGCGATGAAAGACGCTGCCGGCCGCAACAATGCATTCCTTGTTTGCCAGAGCTACTGTGGCGCTGCGCGCGACGGCTGCCAGAGCAGGTTCGAGCGCAGCGGCTCCCATAATGGCGACCATTACTGTATCCGATGGCCGCGCCGCCGCCTCGATCACCGCCGCCCGGCCGGCTGCTATTTCAATTCCACTTCCGGATAGTTCGGCTTTCAGCGCACCATACATTTTCTCGTCGCCGATCACTGCGAGTTTGGGCTGAATTGCGCGCGCTTGCTTGGCGAGAATCTCTACATTGGAGTGTGCCGTGATTGCCTCAACGGGCATTGCGTGCGCACCATATGTCCTTCTCGCATGGGAAATGACGTCGAGTGTGCTGACGCCGATCGAACCCGTTGAGCCCAGTACGGAGATGCGACGCGCCAGCACGGGCTCCAGCCGAGCGATCTCAAAATCGTGGCGTGTTGCTGCAAGGGCGTTCACGCCTGAGCTCCAAACAAGGGATTGACGCCGGCGATAAGCACTAGAACAGCGAGGGTCGGTGCGGCAGCGAGAGTCGAATCGATGCGGTCAAGCACACCTCCGTGACCCGGTATAATGCTGCCGCTGTCCTTGCGTTGAAACACCCGCTTAACCCACGATTCAAAAAGATCACCGCAGTGTGCGACAATTGCGATTCCGCTGCCAAGCATGACGCCAACAAACGCATGTCCGCCAAGAAGCATCACGAAACCCGCCTCGGCAGCGGCAGCCGCGACCACACCGCCGAACGTCCCGGCCCAAGTCTTGTTCGGAGACAGCGACGGCCAAAGTCGCGCACCGCCGATGAGATTGCCCGCAATCAGAGCGCCCGTGTCGGTCATCCAAATTCCAATAAAGAGCGCAACGATGATCATGGCGCCATGGGGTGCGTCGCGCAGAAGTAAGAGCGCAAGTATTGGAACGCAGAGATAGGCGGCGCCGGCGCTCTGCCAAAGAATTCTCTCGCCACGCAACCGCGCTATTCCCGCCGACAGGGCGACACCGGCCACGATTGCGACCCACGGAATTATGGAGTGGGGCCATGTCAACGCAGCGACGGTCGTCACGACGATCGTGGCTGAAGTAGTCATGAAATCCTGGCCGTACGCTCTATTGGTGATCATTCGGTGCCATTCTCGAGCCGCGGAGATTCCGACAACCACCGAGAGAACTGCAAAATACACCACGCCGCCGAGAATGGCGGCAATCGTAATGAGTGCTAGCGCTGTGCCAAACAAAGGTCGCGTGATCCAGTCCCGACTGAACCTGATGTTGCGTAAGCCCGGTGCAGGGCCCGGTTGCGCAACTGCATTTGCCGACTTACTCACGCGACCGCTTCCGAGACCGCACCAAACCGGCGCTCGCGCTGGGCATACTCCTCCAGGCACTCGAGAAACTTTTCCTTGGTGAAGTCCGGCCAGAGTGTTTCGACGAATGCCAGCTCTGCATAGGCCGACTGCCACAACAAGAAATTGCTCAGCCGATGCTCCCCGCTTGTCCGGATGACCAAATCAGGTTCCGGAAGCGCGCTCGTAAACAGTCGCGCCGCAAACAGCTCCGGTGTGATGGTTTCGGGATCGAGGCGACCCTCTTTGGCACCTCTCGCAAGTTCGCGGGCGGCGTTGGCAATCTCTTCCTGCCCACCGTAGTCGAACGCAAATGTCAGATTGAGACCTTTGTTGTGGACGGTTCTTTGTTCCGCGTCTTCAATCATCGAGTGGATGTCGGGAGAAACGCGCGACCGGCTTCCGATGATGCGAACCCGGACATCGCGCTCCACAAGTTCATCGAGATCACTTCGGAAGTAGGCGCGAAACAGTCCCATGAGCGCCCCCACCTCGGTTTTTGGCCGCTTCCAGTTTTCCGACGAGAACGCAAACAGTGTGAGATTGGCGAGGCCTATGTTACTCGCGGCGCGAACGACTTCGCGTACGGCTGAGACGCCTGCTACGTGACCGGCTTCGCGCGGCAAGTGCCGCTTACGCGCCCACCTTCCATTGCCGTCCATGATGATGGCGACATGGCTGGGGAGGACCATTGAAGTATTTGGCGCGAGCGCCATCTCTTTCCTCGCGGCGGGTCTGTCAGACCTGCATGATTTCTTGTTCTTTGCCGTGCAGCACGGAGTCGATTTCCTTTATGTGCGCGTCGGTGATCTTCTGCAATTCATCGCTGTGTTTATGATGCTCGTCTTGGCCGATTTTGTGGTCTTTTTCGAGCCGCTTCAGAAGGTCCATGCCGTCGCGGCGCACATTCCGGACAGCGATTCTGGCCGCTTCAGCGTATTTCGAGGCGAGCTTGGCAAGTTCCTTGCGCCTCTCCTCGTTAAGTTCGGGTAATGGAATACGAAGCAATTGCCCGTCCATTTGTGGATTCAGGCCGAGATTCGCGTCACGGATAGCCTTATCAACGGCTTTGGCGAGCCCTTTGTCCCAAACCTGCACCGTCAGAAGCCGCGGCTCAGGGGTAGAAATCGTCCCCACCTGGTTGATCGGAACCTGATTGCCATAGGCTTCGACGTGGACCGGATCGAGCAGAGCGGGACTTGCTCGGCCGGTCCTTAGTCCGGCGAATTCTCCACGAAGGGTCGCGACCGCTCCCTTCATGCGGCGGGTCAGTTCGTCCCTATTGTATGTCTCAGCCATGTTGGCCTCTGTCCTGAAGTCTAACCGAATGTCAGACCCGATCCTCGATGATCGTCGACTTCCCTTGGCCTTTCAGAACAGCGGCCAGAGAGCCACGATCATGGATTGAAAATACGATGATCGGAATTTTGTTTTCACGTGAAAGGCTAATAGCGGAGGCATCCATCACCTGAAGATCACGTGATAACACCTCGTGATAGCTGAGAGAATCGTACCTTTCGGCGTTTGGGACCTTCTTGGGATCAGCGCTGTAGACGCCGTCAACTTGAGTGGCCTTGAGGATTGCGTTGCAGTTCATTTCGGCTGCTCTGAGCGCCGCCGCCGTATCGGTCGTGAAGAACGGATTGCCCGTGCCGGCCGCGAAGATGACGACCCGGCCCTTCTCTAAGTGCCGGATGGCCCGGCGCCGGATGTAGGGCTCGCACACGGTGCTCATCGGGATGGCGGACTGGACGCGGCTTGCGACGCCCGCCCGCTCCAGCGCCGCCTGCATGGCAAGCGCGTTCATCACCGTGGCCAGCATCCCCATATAGTCGGCCGTCGCACGGTCGATGCCCCTCGCAGCACCGGACATTCCGCGGAAGATGTTGCCTCCGCCGATTACCATGCAAATCTGAGTTCCGGCCCGGGTTGCAGGTTCGACGTCCGCCGCAATTCGGTCGACTGTTTCGACATCGATGCCGTACGACTGGCTGCCCATCAACGCCTCGCCGGAGACCTTCAACAGTACCCGGCGATATTTCGGCGCTGAGGCCATTCTGCGTCTCCTTAGTGGCCGGCCATCTGTTTGACTTCGTCCGCGAAGTCGCTGTCGGTCTTTTCGATGCCCTCGCCGACTTGGAAGCGGACAAAGCCGGCTATTTCGACCGGCGTCCCGAAATCCTTGGCAGCGTTCTCGATGACTTTTTCGACTCGCGTCTCGCCGTCGATGACAAAGGTCTGGTGGAGCAGGACCGTCTCTTCATAAAATTTCCGCATGCGCCCTTCCATCATCTTTTCAATGACATTGTCAGGCTTGCCGGACTGTTTGGCTATTTCCGTCTGAATCGCGCGTTCACGATCCACCACCGCCTTATCCAAATGCGCCGGCGTCAATGCCAAGGGTGCGGCTGCAGCGACATGCATGGCGATCTGCTTGCCGAGCGCCGCGAGCTTCGATTTGTCGGCGGAAGATTTCAGTGCGACCAAAACGCCGATCTTCCCCAATTCTGGAGACGTTGCATTGTGGATATAGGCCGCGACCACGCCCGGACTCACCGCCAGTGCAGTCGCCCGGCGGACACTGAGATTTTCGCCGATCTTGGCAACCAGGTCCGTCAGTGTCGCTTGAACGCTCGCAGCGCCCATTTTGCGATTGAGTATTTTCTCGACGTCGCCGCTTTCCTCCAGTGCTAGGAGCGCAGCGGATTTGACGAAACCTTTGAACTCGTCGTTGCGGGCGACAAAATCCGTTTCGGCATTCACCTCAACAAGGGCACCTGCGTCATTCCCGACCGCTACGCCCACTAGCCCTTCCGCGGCAGTGCGTCCGGCTTTCTTGGCGGCCTTCGAAATGCCCTTCTTCCGCAGCCAATCGATGGCTGCTTCCATGTCGCCATTGGTTTCGCCGAGCGCGGCCTTGCAATCCATCATGCCCGCGCCTGTTTTGTCGCGCAGGTCCTTCACCATTCCGGCGGTAATATTGGCCATCTTGGGCTCCGTTGTTCTTAGGCGCTGGCTTCGACCGACTGCGCATCAGCAGCGGGGGTCAGTTCAGGCAAGACTGCTGCAGCACCGGTGTCTATCCCAGCGTCCACCTGGCCCTGACTGAGACCGTCGATAATCGCGCGCGCCGCTAGGTCGCAGTAGAGAACCAGCGCCCGTGCCGCGTCATCGTTTCCCGGGATCGGATGTGCAATGCCGTCAGGATCGCAGTTCGAATCCAGGATCGCCGTCACCGGAATGCCAAGTTTTTTGGCCTCGGAGATGGCGATCGCTTCCTTGTTCGTGTCGATGACGAACAACATGTTCGGCAATCCGCCCATTTCCTTGATACCGCCAAGCGAGCGATCGAGCTTGTCACGCTCGCGAAGCAAGCCGAGAAGCTCCTTCTTCTTAAGGCCCGAACTCTGAGCCGAGGACAAGGTCTCCTCAATGCTGCGCATGCGCTTGATCGAATTGGAAATCGTTTGCCAGTTGGTCAGCGTGCCGCCGAGCCAGCGATGATTGACGTAGTACTGTGCGCAACGCTTGGCGGCCGCTGCGATTGGTTCCGACGCTTGCCTTTTTGTGCCGACGAACAGGATGCGGCCTCCGCCCGCAGCCGCGTCACGCAGTGCGACGAGAGCCTGGTGGAGCAGCGGCACGGTCTGGGTCAGGTCCAGAATATGGATGTCGTTGCGCGAGCCATAGATGTAGGGCTGCATCTTGGGATTCCATCGCTGCGTGCGATGACCAAAATGCGCGCCGGCCTCCAACAACTGGCGCATGGAAAATTCTGGCAAAGCCATTGTTCAATCTCCTTTTCCGGTTAGCCAGACGCGAGGGTTATCCCTTGCGGGACACCGGACGGGGACGAAGGAACGCCCTTCGAAACCCACCCTTGCGTGCGAGATGGCCGGGCTTATACGTATTTGACCCTCGCCACGCAAGAGAGCCGATCTTGAACCTTCCGCCAAAAAGAAGCGTGGTCGCCATGCGTTTGGCGGGTGCCCAGACAACCGAAAGCCACGATACAGTCTCGCCATGAATCCCATCCGTCCGGCGATCGAAAGCCTGGAACCCAACGGAATCGGCCTCGTTGCCATGATGGCGCTTGGCGAGCCTGACCTCATTCCGCTTTGGTTCGGCGAGAGCGATCTCGTCACGCCGGCATTCATCCGAGATGCGGCCAAAAAGGCGCTCGACGACGGCAAGACTTTCTACAGCGCCTCGCGAGGCATCTTGCCGCTGCGCCAGGCCATTCGCGACTTTCACAAGCGCACTGTCGGCGCCGACGTCGGACTCGATCGCATTTCCATGCCTGGCGCTGCGACGCTCGCCGTGGTCACGGCGCTGCAAATTCTCGCGGAGCCGGGGGACAATGTGGTCGTCGTGTCGCCCATCTGGCCCAGCATTTTCCAAGCAGCACAGATGATGGGCGCCGAGGTCCGCTTCGCGCGGCTCAACGAGGACTGGAATGCGTCTCCTTCGAGGTGGCAACTCGATCTCGAAAAAATGTTTTCGCTTTGCGACGAGCGAACAAAAGCAATTTTCATTGCGTCGCCGGGAAATCCCACGGGCTGGGTGATGAAGCGCGAGGAGCAGCAGGCCGTCCTCGATTTCGCGAGGAAGCGCGGCATCGCCATCATTAGTGACGAAGTCTACGGCACGCTGATGTTTGATGGATCCAAGCACGCGCCATCCTTCCTGCAGATCTGCGATCCCGACGACAATGTCTTCGTGATCAACAGTTTCTCCAAAGCCTGGGCGATGACGGGATGGCGGATCGGCTGGCTTGTCCACCCTGCGCGACTCGAAGAACAGCTTGGAGTCATGACCATTGCGAACAACACGGGACCGACAAGTTTCGTTCAGTACGGGGCACTGGCCGCATTGTCCCCCGCTGGCGACGCGTTCCGTGGTGAGATGCTTGAACGCTGTCTGACTGGCCGCGAGGTCGTGCAAAAGTTCATCGATGGACAAAATCGCATCCGCTGGATCAAACCCGAGGGCGCGTTCTACGGTTTTCTTCATATGGATGGTCTCAAGGATTCCCTGGACTTCGCGCGAAGTCTGGTGAGAAACGCCCGCGTAGGCGTTGCGCCGGGGTCGGCCTTCGGGCCAGTCGACTCCGGCCGCGATGACTCTTTTGTGCGCATCTGCTTCGCGCAGGATCGAGACCTGCTGACCGAGGGCCTTTCTCGCATCGAGAGGGCGCTCTCCATTTTGTGAACACGATGGACGTCAGTTTCATCCGAACAACGCAAATGTGAGCGGTGACAATTTGAAATCCGTGCCAGAACGGACGCGGAATTTGCCTGATTGAGGCTGACCGATGGTGCCGTGTACCGCTCGCCGGAGTCTGGTGTGCGGTGCCGTCGTATTGTCTGTTCTGACTGGTGCGTCGAGCGCTATGGCCGCATCGGTACAAGGCGCCCCGGCACACGATTTTCAAACCTATCGTCCCAGCCTTGCGGCGACGCGGATCACCGCAGCTGAAGCGCCCAACATAGACGGCGATATTTCCGATCCTGTCTGGCAGAAGGCGCCGGCGCTCGACGAGTTCTATCAGCTTGAGCCGCGAGAAGGCGCACCGGCGTCGGAGCGCACCATCGTGCACATGCTTTATGACGACAAGAACCTCTATTTCTCGTTCATGGTGTTCGACGACGAGCCGCAGAAGGTTACGGCTCACATCAAGGCCCGCGACGGTTCCATCGACCAGGATGACTTCGTGCGCATCCTGCTCGATCCATACAAGACGCGACGAAACGGCTACGTCTTCGAAGTCAACGCGCTTGGCGCGCGTCGCGAAGGTCTCGTCCAGAACAATTCCGATTTTCTGTATGAGTGGAACACATTTTGGAATGCCAAAGCCCGCATGCTGCCCAACGGTTGGTCGGCTGAAGTCGTGATTCCCTTCCGGAGTATCTCCTACGACAAGGCGACTACGGATTGGGGATTCGACCTCATGCGGATCGTGCGCCGCAAAAACGAGCGCATTCGTTGGTCCGGAATCTCGGAGATCATACAATCGCCGGATATCTCGCGCGCGGGAACATTGACCGGCGTGACGGACATCGACCAGGGGCTTGGGCTGGACATTCAGGCTTACTCCGCCATTCGCTATCAGCGCGATTGGGACGTTCTGGGGCATTCGGGCTTTCAGTTTCGCCCGAGTGGAAGTGCATTCTACAAGATCACACCATCGCTGACCGGCACGTTGACCACCTACACCGACTTTTCCGACACCCCGCTCGATCAGCGCCAAGTGAACATCGGACGCTTCGGCCTGTTCTTCCCTGAGACCCGGGACTTTTTTCTGCAGGACGCGGCGGCGTTCGAATTCGGCGGCCTTTTGCTTCACGATGACCCGAATGGCCGGCCATTCTTTTCGCGCAATGTCGGCCTCATCAACGGTTCGCATCCGGTCGACCTCCTCGCCGGCGTGAAATTGTCCGGCAATTACGAAGGTTTCGACATCGGCGCGCTGAGCGTGCGAACGAATGGAACGCGCACCACCGACGGCCAATTCCTTTCCGTCGCACGCGTCAGTATGCCTGTCTTGGGCAATTCCAAGATCGGATTCATCGTGACGAACGGCGATCCGACCGGCGCCACCAGCAACAGCGTCGCGGGGGCGGACTTTCAATTCCGCGATCCGGGCTTGATTCCCGGCAAGGAACTCGCGGCCGACGCCTACTTCCAGCGCAGCTTCTCCAGCAAGGTCGGAGACGACAATGCCTTCGGCCTTGACGTGAATTTCCCCAACGAGCCATGGGGCGGCGTATTCAAGTTCAAGAATATCGGTGAGAATTTCGACCCCGCCCTGGGCTTCGTCAGCCGCCCCGGCATCCGCGAGTACAATGGCAACGTCACGCGCCGGACCAGGCCCGTCGATAGCTTCGCCCGCTTTTACGAGACGGGCGTCTGGTACGATGTCGTGACCGGCCTCAACAATCTGACCCAGTCGAGCCAGGAAGGCTCCTGGGTCGCCGCCATGACGCAGCGCGGCGAATTCGGCATGATCGAGACGTGGAACGACTACGAAAAAGTTCCAGTCGCTTTCACGCTGCCAAAAGGGGTTGTCGTTCCGGCTGCAAACTACGACTGGCAGGTGTTCCATGGCCGCTTCTCTACGGCGACCGATCGCATCGTTTCGGCGACCTTCGACATCCAATGTTGCGGTTTCTATGGCGGGCATCTGTTGCAAACCGACACGACGCTCAACCTGCATCCCGACGACACGCTCACCTTCACCGGTCGTCACATCATGCAGAATATCGGGCTGCCCACCGGCCATGTCGCGATCCACATCGGCTCGCTCGATGCGGCGCTGAATTTCACCCCCGACATGCAGATCCGCATGGAGGCGCAATACGACAATATCAGTCAGGATCTGGGTTACTCGGTGAAGTACCGCTGGGAGTTCGATCCGGGAAGCGAACTCTTGGTCGTCGTAGGCGACGACGCGACGGTGAATTCGTTGGGCCGGTACGAGTCACATCTGTCCCAGGTCTCGGTCCGCATCGGACATTTGTTCCGCGCATGATCGATCAGACGGACTCCACCGCTGCGACACCCGGCAGCGACTTGATCGCATTTTTCAAAGCCGGGGTAACCTGAAGCCTCTTGGGGAGTGCGATCTCCACTTCCTCGCCGACTGCACCAGGTACGACGAAGGTAATGATGCCTTTCCCGGGTTGCTTGAGTTGCGCGGCGATGGCGCCCAGCGAGGTGCTGTCCTCCAGATGAACGCGTAGACCCTCGCCGGCATTGACCGCGGCCGCGTCGAGATCGAGCAGCGATGAAGCCCGCAATTTCAGTTCATCGCCATCCCAATCGGCGCTCGCCGTGACGAGGATCGACTTGCCAGCTTCGAGAAGCGGTCGCGATGCGGCCAACACCTCCGGGAACAGCATGACCTCGAACATACCGGTTGGATCGGAGAAGGAGACGAAGGCATATGTCTGGTCGCTTCGTCCGCGGCGCTCATACTTTCGTATGATTGTCCCCGCGAGCACAGCCCTGAACGACGAGCGCCTGCGGTCTTCAAGAAGGCTCGCATAGGTGGTTACGCCAAGGCGCCTGAGCGCTGCGGCATAGGCGTCGAGCGGGTGGCCCGAGAGATAAAAACCCATGGCGGCGAATTCCTCGCTCAACCGCTCGTGTGGGGGCCAGTCGGCGACCGCCGCCAGTCTCAATTCCTGCTGCGTTTCGGAAATGTCGCCGAAAAGCGTCGCCTGCCCGGTCTCGCGGTCGAGTTGGGTGCGCGCGGCGCTGCCAAGAAGGATGTCGGACGATTCCACCAACTGCCTGCGGTTGCGATTGAGCGCATCGAAGGCGCCCGCGCGGGCCAGGCTTTCAAATGCGCGCTTGTTGACCAACTTGGGATCGATCCGTCGCGCGAAATCCGCCAGGCTGGCGAAGGGACCGTTCGCATGCCGCTCGGCGACGACGTGTTCCATGGCCTGCCGCCCGACCCCTTTCACCGCGGCCAACGCATAGAAAATCACGCCCTTGTCCGCATCGCAGGCAAAGAAGGCTTCCGAAAGATTGATGTCCGGCGGCGACACCTTCACGCCAAGCCGTTGCGCCTCCTGCTGAAACACGTTCAGCCGGTCAGTGTTGCCGATGTCGAGCGTCATCGACGCGGCGAGAAACTCGACCGGATAGTTCGCCTTGAGATAGGCCGTCTGGTAGGCGACTTGTGCATAAGCCGCAGCGTGGCCCTTGGGAAAGCCATAGCCCGCGAATTTTGCCGCAAGCTCGAAAATCTGTTCTGCGACTGACGCGAGAATTCCTTTTTGGCCGGCGCCCTTAATGAAGATTTCACGATGCTTCGCCATTTCGGCCGGAATCTTCTTGCCCATGGCGCGACGCAGAAGATCCGCCTGACCCATCGTGTAGCCCGCGAGTTCTCGGGCGATGTTCATGACATCTTCCTGGTACGTCATGACGCCGAAGGTTTCCTTCAGTACAGGCTCCATCGCCGGATGGAGATATTCCGGCGCCTCCTTGCCGCGCTTGCACGCGATATATTTTGGAATTGAATCCATGGGTCCTGGGCGGTAGAGCGCGACCAACGCTACCAGATCGTTGATGTGGTCGGGCTTCATCTTGCGCATGAGATCGCGCATGCCCTGCCCTTCCAATTGGAAGACGCCGATGCTGTCGCCGTTGGCCAGCATCTCGTAAGTGGCCGTGTCTTCGAACTCGATGTTCTGCGTGTCCACGATGACGCCGCGGCGCTTCAGCAACTCTTCGGCCTTCGCGATGACCGTCAGTGTCTTCAGGCCCAGGAAGTCGAACTTCACCAGCCCCGCTTTCTCGGCATCTTCATAGTCGAACTGCGTGACCGGCATTTCCGAACGCGGATCGCGATAGAGCGGCACGAGTTCATCCAACGGACGGTCGCCGATGACGACGCCGGCCGGATGGGTCGAGGCATGGCGATAGAGACCCTCAATCTTCTCGACGATGGAGAACAATTGTTCGACCACCGGGTCCTGCTCCACGATCTGCTGTAGCCGGGGCTCGGCGGCGATGGCGTCGTGTATGGCGACAGGTTTGCCCGGCGGATTCGGCACCAGCTTGGCGATGCGATCGACCAGACCGAGCGGCATCTGGAGCACGCGCCCGGCATCGCGCACGGCGGCGCGCGCCTGCAACGATCCGAGCGCGATGATGTGCGCCACACGGTCATGGCCGTATTTGTTGCGCACATAGTGCACGACTTCGTCGCGGCGCTCCTGGCAGAAGTCGATGTCGAAGTCCGGCATCGAGATTCTCTCGGGATTGAGGAAACGCTCGAACTTCAATCCAAATCGCAAAGGGTCAAGATTTGTAATGTCGAGCGTCCACCCTACCAACGAGCCCGCACCCGAACCGCGCACGCCCACCGGAATGCCGTGCTGCCTGGTCCATTTCATGAAGTCGGACACGATCAGGAAGTAACCGGCGAAGTTCATGCGAATGATGACGTCGAGTTCGAACTCGAGCCTGTCGCGATAGACCTTCTCGTCGGCGTGGAGGCCATGCTTGGCCAACCGTGCGGCGAGACCAGAGTCCGCCAAGGCGCGTAGCTCTTCATCGGGCGAGCGTCCGGACTCCGGCACGAACTTCGGCAGAATGGGATCGCGCTTTTTGGGGCGGAACGCGCAGCGACGGGCAATTTCGATCGTATTCTCGATCGCCTCCGGCAAGTCGGCGAATTGGGCGGCCATCTCGACACCGGACTTGAAGCGATGTTCGCGCGTCAGATGCCGGCGATCGGTTTGTGAGACAAAGGCCGCATCCGCGATGCACAGAAGCGCGTCATGCGCTTCGAACATGTCGTCGCGCCCGAAATGCACGTCATTGGTCGCGACGAGAGGCAGCGTCCCGTCGTATGCGATGTCGATCAACTGCTCCTCGGTGGCGCGCTCTTCGGCGAGACCGTGGCGCTGCAATTCGACATAGAGCCGGCCGTCGAAAATCTTCGCCAAACGGTCGATGGCTGCCTTTGCCGCCTCCGGCTGCCCCTCGAGCAGCATGCGGTTGATCGGGCCGCCGTTGCCGCCTGTCAGCGCGATCAGCCCGTCGGAGTGCTCGGCAAGCATCGCCACCTTGACGTGGGGCCAGTCGCCCGGCTCCGCCTTCAGGAACGCCGCGCTCAGCAGCTTGGCGAGGTTGCGGTAGCCGGCGTCGTTCTGGACCAGCAGCGCCAATGCCGCGGGCTTACGCCGCGAACCGACGGCGTTGGAGGTGGCCGCCTCGTCCAACTCGACGGAGAGAAGACAGCCGACGATGGGCTGTACACCGGCCTTGGCGAGCGTATCGGAGAGCTCGTACGTCCCGAACAGATTGTTGACGTCCGTGACCGCGACCGCAGGCATCGCGTTTGCGCGCGCAAGGTCAGCGAGCTCGTCAGGGCGAATCGCGCCCTCCAGGAGGGAATAGGCGCTCTTCACCCGCAAATGCACAAAGGCCGGTTTGCGATCCATCACTTATCCAACAGCTAGGGGCCCATTTAGAACACCAAGTCCTTGAGCCGACCCGGTTTATTCGTTTTCGACTTTGTCCAACCCCTCCCCCACAGGACGTACGACAGGTGGGCAAGGGGCGCGAGCAGAAGGGCGTGATCATCCACAGCAAGCTTTGCTTACATCGTCAGATAAGCCTGCGCTGCCCCCGTTAAAACGAACGACGATGCCACGAACAGCATCAGGCCCACTCCAGCGATCACATCCCTCAGCCACATCTTGAAATTCTCCCTAATTGAAAGAATATGTTCCCATTTTGTTCTTCCATTGTCAAGAACAAAACGTGATCAGGAGAATGCCTTAAGTCCATAGAAGTGGGCTAACCAATGGCGCGGCGGACCTGCTTCTCGAACCAGTCGATTGCCGGATCGTTCGCAGATTCACGTCGAGCAGAGAAAGCCAAAATGCGGTCCTGAAGGAACGGCGCGGCAATAACCTGAAGACCCAGGATCTTCGACTGCCGTTTCGCGAGCTTCATAGGACAGGTGACGATCGCGTCGCTTGCCGAAACCATCACCAATGCGGTCAGCCAGCGCGGGACTACGCCCACCATTGTAATGTCGCTTACGTCCTTTTCATCAGTTTCCGGCTCTGCGGCAGCGAAGATATGGCCCATGGTGAGCCAGTCCTCGTAGCTGATCTTGCCTTTGACTTTGGGGTGACCGCGGCGCGCCACGGCGCAATAGCGATCCTCGAACAGAAGTTGCGAGGTCACGCCGGGCGGTGTCGTGCCAAAGTCGCCAACCGCCAAGTCGAGCTCGCCGCGGCGAATGGCATCGAACGTCGGTTCGCGCGCTTCCGAGACGACGACGAAGGAGGCGTTCGGCGCAAATATGCGGAATGCTTTGACAAGGTTCGCGCCAATGAGAGCGGTGACGAATTCAGGTGCCCCCAGCGTGAACCGCCGTGTGCTCCTGGCCGGATCGAATATGCCTTCGCGCTCGAGCGTCTCGCGGGCGAGATCGATGAGCGCGTCAACCCGCGGTGCCAGTTCGAGCGCGCGGCGCGTCGGTTCGAGACCGTGCGGTCGGCGAATGAAAAGCGGATCCTCGAACAAATCCCTGAGCCGTGTCAGAGCGTGACTGACGGCTGACTGGCTGAGGCCTAATTCCAATGCGACCGCGGTGGTCTGACGCCGCCGTAGCAGACCGCGAAAGACCAGAAGCAGGCCGCCATCGAGGCGCCTGATATTATTGACATCGATATCACTCATGAAGAAAATTCAGTAAACTAATTTCACACGCGTGGCTAGAGTCGTGGCGCCCCATCGGAGTCACGCGTGAGAAAATTTCTCCTGATCTTGACAACGCTACCCGTGGCGCTTGGCAGCGGACCCGCTCAAGCAACCGACTGGGGGCATCTCTATGGCTATGTCGACTGGACCAGCGACTATCGCTTCTATGGCGTGAGCGAAAGCGATCGTCATGCAACGATGCAAGGTGGATTGCACTGGGCGGCTCCCGACAATTTCTATGCCGGCGTCTTTACCTCAGGGGTGGATTTCAAGGACTCCCGCAACACCAGCTATGAAGTCGATTTCTACGGCGGCCGTCATTTCTATTTCGACGACAATGACCTGAACCTCGAAGTCCTGTATGGCGTCGACCCTGACATCGCAGGACACCCGAGCTACGCCCCGCCGGGCGTCATCCTTCCGACCTACAATTTCTTCGAGACGGCAGCCGAACTGACTCATTCGTTCGGCGCGTTCAGCCTCGGCGGCAAAGCGATCGTGGAGCCGCGCCCAGAGAGTCACGGAGGTTTTCTTTGGTCATTGAATGGAGCGGCAACCTATTCGCTCAACGACTGGCTGAAGGTGAGCGCCGATGTCGGGTACCAATGGGTGGAGAAGCGCGTGGACTCGACACATTGGGACCTCGGCGTGACCGCAACCTGGCGCCAGCAGTGGGTGTTCGACGTGCGCTACTACGGCACTGACATCAGCGTCGCCAATTGCTACGGCATGACCTGGTGCCAACCGGCCATCGTCGCAAAAATCACCTACCAGTTTGCCGTACTCTAGCGAGGTCAGATGGGCGCATGGGCGGCGTGTGCGTCGCCCTCGACGAGTTGTCCATCATGGAAGACCAGCGAGCGGTCCATGCGCTCGGCAAGTTCGAGATTGTGGGTCGCGATCAAAGCGGCCAAGCCTTCGGCGCGAACCAGTGCGACGAGCGATGCGAATACGCCAGCTGCGGTGCGGCCATCGAGATTTCCGGTCGGTTCGTCGGCCAGCAGGATGCGCGGACGATTGGCCAGCGCGCGGGCGATCGCCACGCGTTGCTGTTCGCCGCCTGAAAGCTGCGACGGCCGGTGTGTAAGGCGTTGGCCGAGACCGAGATGCACGAGAAGCCGCGTCGCGTCGCTCTCAGCCGCGCCGCGGCTTTTGCCGGCGATCCGTTGCGGTATGACGACGTTCTCGAGAGCGCTGAACTCCGGCAAGAGATGATGCGCCTGGTAGACGAAGCCGATCGTGTCGCGCCGGATGCGCGTGCGCTCCTGATCGGGCAATGCAGAGGCCGCCAGCCCATCGATGACAACTTCGCCGCGCGTCGGTGCCTCGAGCAGACCCGCCATGTGGAGGAGTGACGACTTGCCGGCGCCGGACGGTCCGACGAGTGCCACGAGTTCTCCGGGTCGGAGCGAAAGGCTGATGCCGCGGAACACTTCCAACGTGCCGGTGCCTTGCGGATAGCTCCGCGCCACATCGAGAAGCTGCAGGACAGGCGCGCTACTCATAACGCAGCGCCTCGACCGGATCGAGCCGTGCGGCGCGCCAGGAGGGATAGAGCGTCGCCAGAAACGTCAACCCCAGCGCCATCAGCACGACCGCGACCACTTCGCCGGGATCCATCTCGGCCGGCATGCGGCTCAAGAAATAGATCTCAGGGTTGAACAATGTCGTTCCGGTCAGCGACGAGAGGAATTGGCGAATGCCCTCGATGTTCGCGCAAAAGACGACGCCGATAATAAAGCCGACGATGGTGCCGACGACGCCGATGCTGGCGCCCGAGATCAGAAAGACACGCATCACCGCGCCGCGCGTCGCGCCCATTGTGCGCAGAATGGCGATGTCGCCCGACTTGTCCTTCACCAGCATGATCAATCCGGAGACGATATTGAGCGCCGCGACCAGAATGATGAGCGTGAGGATGAGAAACATGACGTTGCGCTCCACCGCCAGCGCTTCGAACAGGCTTTGGCTGATCGCCTGCCAGGAGCGAACCACGGCATGTGGCCCGGCCGCGCTCGCGATCGGCTGAACGAACGCGTTCACATCGTCGGGCGAGGCCACCATCACCTCCAGACCCGTCACGGTGTCGCCCATGTTAAAGTAGAGCTGCGACTCCGCGAGCGGCATGAAGACGAACGACGCATCATATTCGCTCATGCCGATGTTGAAGGTGCCGGCGACGGTGTAGGTCTTGATGCGCGGCGTGACCCCGAACGGCGTGACGTTGCCCCGAGGCGCGATGAGCGTGATCGTGCCGCCTGGAATGATGCCGAGTTTGCTCGCCAGCCGCGCTCCGATGATGACGGAGTCGCCGTTGCGATAGCGTTCGAGTGCACCGCTGGACAGTGACTGCGAAACCAGCGCGAGAGACGCCAGATCCTTTGCTCGCATGCCGCGCACCACGACTCCTGGCGACGAGCCGCCGCCAGACGCAAGCGCTTGTCCGTCGACGATCGGCGCCACGCGAAGGACGCCTGGTACTCTGAGCACGCGCTCGGCAATCGAATCGAAATCGGCAAGCGTGCGGGTGTCGCCCTGCACGATGATGTGGCCCTGCAGGCCAAGGATCCGCGCCAGAAGCTCGTGACGGAATCCGTTCATAACCGACATGACGATGATGAGCGTTGCCACACCGAGCGCGATCCCGATCAGCGAAAATCCTGAAATGACCGAGACGAAGCTCTCGGCGCGCTTGGCCCGCAGATAACGCAGGGCGATCATCCATTCGAAGGCGGCGAAGGGACGGGTCGCGACGGGACGAGCGACCACATGCGATCCGGCGCCGTCGGACATGCTATGATTCGCCATATCGGCTATGTGCCTGGGTTTCGGTTGCAAATCGGGCAATTCCTTCATACGAAACCCGGGCTATCAGAGCAATTCGCGGGAACTCGATGTCTCAACGCGCCCTCAGCGTGTCCAGGATGACCGGCAATCGGTCGACATTCGCGCAATGGTACCAGGCCGTGGTGCGCGAGGCCGACATGGCGGAGCCGTCGCCGGTGCGCGGCGCCATGGTCATCAAGCCATGGGGTTACGGCGTCTGGGAGGAAATGCAGCGCGACCTGGACCGCCGCATCAAGGAGACGGGTCACGAGAACGCCTATTTCCCGTTGTTCATCCCGCTCTCGTTCATCGCCAAAGAAGCGGAGCATGTCGAAGGCTTCGCGAAGGAAATGGCGGTCGTCACGCATCACCGCCTGAAGAACGTTGCCGGCAAGCTTATGCCCGATCCCGATGCCGAACTCGAAGAGCCTTATGTCGTGCGTCCGACATCCGAGACGATCATCGGCGATGCGTTTTCGCGCTGGATCAAGAGCTATCGCGACCTGCCCGTTCTGCTCAATCAGTGGGCGAACGTGGTGCGCTGGGAATTGCGCCCGCGCCTGTTCCTGCGCACGACGGAATTTCTCTGGCAGGAAGGTCACACGGCGCACGCCACGGCAAAGGAAGCGCTCGAAGAGACCATGCGGATGCTCGAGGTCTACCGCGCCTTCGCCGAGGAGACGCTCGCGCTCCCGGTCATTGCGGGCGAAAAGCCGGAGAACGAACGCTTTCCCGGCGCGGTGAACACCTACTCGATCGAAGCGATGATGCAGGACGGTAAGGCCCTGCAGGCCGGCACGTCGCATTTTCTGGGAACACACTTCGCCGAGGCACAGAACATTCGCTTCCAGAGCGAAACGGGCGAGCTGACCTACTGCAACACGACGAGCTGGGGTCTCTCGACCCGCATGATCGGCGGCGTGATCATGACCCATGGCGACGACGATGGCCTGCGCCTGCCGCCCGCAGTTGCGCCACGCCAAGTTGTCATCGTGCCGATGTTGCGCGACAAGCCAGAAGACGCGCAGGTGCTTTCGTTTGCGAACGAGCTCGTCACTGCCTTGCGTGCGACGCGCGTGTTCGACGAACGTGTCCGCGTCCTGCTCGACACACGCGCAACCAAGTCGGCCGACAAGCGCTGGAACTGGGTGCGGCGTGGTGCGCCGCTTATCGTCGAAATCGGACCACGCGATGCGGCTGCGGGCCAGGTGACGTTTATGCGCCGCGACGCGCTGCGGGACGGCGACAAAATCAAATCCCATCAGCTGGCGCGCGACGCGTTCGTCGCAAAGGTGCCGGCGCTTCTCGCGGAAATACAGGCGATACTCTTCAAGGAAGCAAAGAGCCGGCTCGACGCCAATATCAAGACAGACATCACCACGTTCGAGGCTCTGGCGGCCTATTTCGGCGCTGGGGGCGATGACGACGAGAGCGGCGAGTTCAGGGGCTGGGTGCGCGCGTCGTGGTGCAAACCCAGCGGTAAAGAATTAGCCGCGATCGATGCCAAGTTGAAGGCGTTCAAGCTCACGCTGCGCAATGCGCCGCTCGATCAGCCGAGAACTTTCGGTCCTTGCGTCTTCATGGGCACGCCGGGCGTCGAAGAGGTTCTGATTTCGCGCGCTTACTGAGGAACAAGTAAATTGCCAGAAAGGCCTGGAGCGCGCGCTAATATTTCGTGACAGGGCGCCACAAGTACATTATAGACCAAATCGAACTCGAGGCGCCTAAAGAGTGGCCAAGTTCAGGGAGTGGCGTGGGTGCACGCTAAAGGAGAGGCCGGGCAACCGGCCTCTCTCTTTTTTGTAGTCAAAGATCCAGAATCTTGAGCACGATCGCCGCGTAAAACACGAGCCACGCAAGAGCCGCGATGCCGAGTGCAGCGAGCGCCTTGCGGCCAAGTTGGGGTGACAGCGGTGCACCCGACGCCGGATCGCGCTCCGCGCGGAGACCGACGGGCAACAGACAGAACAGCGCGAGGAACCAGAAGATCGCGAAAGCGCCGAACAGGACGACGCCGTGAACGAAACCGTTCAAGCCTGTTCCAGCTCGACCAGCGTGCCGACGAAATCCTTCGGATGGAGGAAAATCACCGGCTTGCCATGCGCACCGATGCGCGGCTCGCCCGTTCCCGTGATCGTCGCGCCTTCAGCCCGCATCTTGTCGCGCGCGGCATAGATGTCTTCGACCTCGTAGCAAACATGATGCATGCCGCCGTTCGGATTCTTCTTGAGGAAGTTCGCGATCGGCGAGTTGTCGCCGAGCGGCTCCAGCAGCTCGATCTTCGTGTTGCCGAGATCGACGAACACCGTGGTCACGCCATGGTCAGGCTGTGGCACTTCCTCTGAGACCTTTCCGCCCAGCGTGTCGCGATAGATCTTCGCGGCCTTCTTGATGTCATTGGTCGCGATGGCAACGTGGTTGAGCCGGCCTATCATGATTGTTCCTTCGCTTGCGTCTGGGTTTATCTAACGTCAAACCTCGACGACTTCCACCCGCGTGATGGGCTTTTTGCCCCAGGCGTCTTCCGCTGCCCGGCGTGCTGCCCGGCGCACGCTCTCCTTCAACTCCGATAGATCGGAACGCTTGGGGTTGTAACGTTTGATGGGATCGCTAAGCGCCGCGGCAATGGCGCCATGAACAGGCTCAGGAATGCCCTCCAGGATGATGGCAGGATCGGCGGCGAGCCGACCTTTGCCATCCATCACGAGCGTGATGGCGATCACACCGGCAAGACCGAGGGCGCGACGCTTGCGCGCCAGTCCGACACCCTCCTCGATCATCACCCGTCCATCCATGTGGATGCGTCCCGACGGAACGTCGTCGACAACGCTCGCGCGGCCCGGCGCCAAGCGAATGAGCTGGCCGTTCGTCGGCACGATGGCTTGCGGAATCTGGAGCGAGCGCGCCAAGCGGGCGTGTTCTGTCTGGTGACGCGGCTCGCCATGCACTGGTATCGCGATCTGCGGTCGGGTCCAACGGTACATCTCCGCGAGTTCGTCGCGGCAGGGATGTCCTGACACGTGCACGAAGTGATCCTCGGACGTCAGCAGCTCGACGCCGAGCGTCGCGAGCTTGTTGTGCAACTCGAAGATCGCGAGTTCATTTCCCGGGATGACGCGCGAGGAAAAGATCACCGCATCGCCCTTGCCCAAACTGACGTTGGGGTGATTGTTGTCGGCGATGCGGGCGAGCGCCGCGCGAGCCTCGCCCTGGCTACCAGTACATAAGTAAAGGACTCGATTGGCCGGCAGTTGCGCCGCCTCCTCCTCGCCGATGAGCGAGGGAAAGGATTTCAGGTAGCCGGTCTCGCGTGCTGCATCGGTGATTTTGTGCATGGCGCGGCCGACAAGCGCGACTTGCCGGCCATGGACCTTCGCCGCCTTGGCGATGGACTCGAGACGCGCGACGTTCGACGCAAAGGATGTGACCGCGACGCGACCTTTCAGGGTTCCGATGAGATTGGTCAGGCTTTCCTTTGCACGCGCTTCCGACCCGGACTCACCTGCGACGAGAGCGTTCGTCGAGTCGCAGACCAGCGCGAGGACGCCCTCGTCGCCGAGCTTCTTCAAGGCGTTCTCGTCCGTCAATTCGCCGAGCAAAGGTTCGGGATCGATTTTCCAGTCGCCGGTGTGGACGACCACTCCGAGCGGCGTTCGGATCGCGAGCGCATTCGGTTCTGGAATCGAGTGCGTGATCGACATGAACTCGACCTTGAAAGGGCCCAGCTCGATTTTGCCGGAAAGCGGCACGCGTCTGGGATGGACCCGATCAGACAAACCTGCCTCTTCCAGCTTTCCTTCGATCAGAACTGCGGTGAAGGGCGTTGCGTAGATCGGACAGCGCAACATCGGCCAGAGGTGCGGGATCGCGCCGATATGATCTTCGTGTGCGTGCGTCGCGATGATCGCCATCACGTTCTCGCGCTGTTCCGCAAGAAAACGAATGTCAGGCATGATGAGGTCGACACCCGGCGACGTAGTCTCGCGGCCAAAGAGAACGCCGCAATCGACGATGATCCACTTGCGGTCGTCGGGTGGGCCGTAGCCATAGGCATTGAAGTTCATGCCGATCTCGCCCGACCCGCCAAGCGGCAGGAAGACCAACTCGTCGTCACGCGTGGCGGTGTTCATGCGGCGGGTGGCTTGACCTTCGCGCGTTCGACGTTGCGCGCATGAATTTGAATCAGGCCCCGTATGGTCAGATCCGGATCGAGATATTCGATTGTCGAAGTTTGCTTATAGAAGAGATTGGCCAGACCCCCGGTCGCGATCACAGACATGGGCTTGCCATACTCTTCCTTGATGCGGGCGACCAGCCCCTCAATCAGGCTGACATAGCCCCAATAGAGACCCGACTGCATCGCCGGAACAGTATCCTTGCCGATGACGCTCTGCGTGCGACCGACCGCGACGCGCGGCAGCATGGCCGCCGCAGCATGCAGCGCCTCGGCCGACAGGTTCGCGCCCGGGGCGATCACGCCGCCTTCATAATCGCCTTTCTCGGAGACGATATCGAACGTCGTCGCTGTGCCGAAATCGACCACAATCAAGGCGCCCTTGTAGCGCTCATGCGCGGCTACTGTGTTGACGAGACGATCGGCTCCGACCGCCGATGGACGGTCGACATTCACGCCGATACCGAGGTCGACGTCGAGATCGCCGATCACGAGCGGTTCGCATTTTAGATATTTGCGGCAGAGCTGGCGCAGATCGAACAGGGCTGCCGGAACGACGGTGGCGATGATCGCCGACGTGATGTCGTCGAAGGCAAGGCCCTGAAGCTGCAGCAGCGGTTGCAGAAGTACTGCATACTCATCCGATGTGCGCGTCGTTTCTGTCACCGCGCGCCATTCGGCACGAATCTCCTTGCCGTCATGCACGGCGAAAACGATGTTCGTGTTTCCGGCATCGATGGCAAGGAGCATGGGGCGGGCCTACGCGAAGAACACTTCGGCGGCAGGGATCGCGCGAACATTTCCGCCGCCTGTGCGCAGCAGCAAAGCGCCGTTGTCATCTATGCCTTCGAACACACCACTCGTCTCCTCATGCGCAAGCCGTGCGCGGATGCGGCCGCCCAGACCAGCGGCGCGCGCGAGCCAGGCATCGCGGATCGCGGCAAAACCGTCGCCGCGCCAGACCTCATACCATTTGGCGAAGTTGGCCGCGAGGTGAAGCAGTACGTCGTTCGGTTTAGGCGCCGGCAGTCCCAGTGCGGCAAGCGACGTCGCGGGAAATTCCGTGTCTTCGGGATGTTCGGCCAAGTTCATGCCCACACCGATGGCCAGCCACGCAGGCAATGCGTCGCCCTGGCTGGCTGTCTCCAACAGTATGCCTGCGATCTTCCTGCCGCCGGCGAGAATGTCGTTCGGCCATTTGACCTGGAACTCCACCGCGGGAGCGACCGCGACGAGAGCGTCGCGCGCAGCAACGGCCGTCACGAAGGAGAGCTGGGCGCATGCACCCGCCGGCCTGCCCGGCCGCAGCATCAAGGTCGCGGCAAGATTTCTAGACGGCGATTCCCAGCTCCGGCCGCGGCGCCCGCGACCCGCGGTCTGACTTCCGGCGCTGATCCAGACTGGTCCGGTCTCTCCCGCTGCCGCGAGACGTTTGGCCTCGTCATTGGTGGAATCGATGACGTCGAACGACTTCAGCGCATAGCCTTTTGGCCATTCGACGGTCATGGAAAGAGCGCGTGCGCCGCAGTCCCGGCGATGGCGATGAGAGGCGCCGGCACGAAGACGAAGAAGATCGAGATCACGCTCGTTCCCCACATGATGGCGCTCGTACCGTGGCCGACATCATGATCGAAGCCGCGAACGGGATCGTCGAAATACATGATCTGCAGAATGCGCAGATAGTAGAACGCACCCGCGACGCTGGCGACGATGTTGATGATCGCAGGGATGTAGAGATGCGCCTGCATGGCGGCTGCGAAGACGTACACTTTCGCGAAAATGCCGGCGAGCGGCGGCAGGCCGGCGAGACTCAGAGTGAGTGCGGCGAGCGCCAGAGCGAAGTGCGGCTGGGTGCGCGCGAGACCGGCAAGCTGACGAATGTCCTCGATGCTCTCGCCGTCGCGTCGCATCGCAGCGATACAGGCGAACATGCCGAGGTTCGTCACCAAGTAGTAGGCGAGATAGACCAGCATGCCCTGGATGCCCGCCTGCGTACCCGCGGCAAGTCCCAAGAGCGCGTAGCCGACGTGACCGATCGAGCTGTAGGCCAGCAGGCGCTTGAAGTTCGTCTGGCCGATGGCGGCAACCGCGCCCAGCAAAGTCGAGAGAACGGAGACCACGACGATGATCTGCTGCCATTGCTGCGTGATGGCCGGAAACGGCGCGATGATCGCGCGGATGAAAAGCGCGAACGCGGCAACCTTGGCTGCCGTCACAAAGAACGCGGTGATCGGAGTCGGCGCACCCTCGTACACGTCGGGCGTCCACATATGGAAAGGCACGGCGCCGACTTTGAAGGCGAGACCGGCGACGAGGAACACGAGGCCGAAGATTACTCCGATATGAAGGCCACCCGCGCCGACCGCAGAGGCGATGCCGGCGAACTCCGTCGTGCCGGTGAAACCGTAGATGAGCGAGATGCCATAGAGCAGCATCCCCGACGAGAGTCCGCCCAGCACGAAATATTTTAGGCCCGCTTCCGTCGACTTGACCGAGTCGCGATTGAAGGAGGCGAGCACGTATAGCGCGAGGCTTTGCAGTTCCAGGCCCATGTAGAGCGCAACGAAACTCGCGGCCGAAACCATCAGCATCATGCCCAGCGTTGCGAGCAGCATCAGCACGGGCAGTTCAAAGCGCGCCGCGCGATCGATAGCGTAGAACTCCTTGGCCATCAGAATGCAGAGCGCCGAGCCGGCGAGTATCAGGAGTTTCGTAAAGCGCGAGAACCCGTCGACGACGAATGCGCCGTGAAACGCCGAAGCCTTGTCGGCGTGGGCGAAGACGATCGCGCCGGCCACTGCCAGGAGCATTATTCCCAGCCAGGAGATGATGCCCGTGGCTTTGTCGCCTACAAACACGCCGCCGATCAAAAGCGCCATGGCACCGACCGCGACGATCAACTCCGGCAGAAGCGTGACAAGATCGGCGTGGAGGGTCACTTGACGGCTCCTTCAACGCGTTCCGCGACGCGCGGCGGATGATCGATGGCGAGCGCGGTGTGATAGTCGTTAATCAGGTTGGCGACGGACGCAGACGTCACGTCGAACACTGGCTTGGGATAAAGCCCCATGAGGATCGTGACCAGCACGAGCGGCGCCAGGATCGCGAATTCGCGCGGACTGAGGTCGCTGATCGTCTGAAGCGCCGGCTTGACCAGCTCGCCGAAGATGACGCGACGATAGACGTAGAGCGCATAGGCGGCGGACAGGATCACGCCTGTCGCTGAGAAGATCGCGACCCAGCTGTTGACGGCGAAGGCACCCAACATAGTCAAAAATTCGCCGACGAAGCCGCCGGTACCCGGGAGACCGACATTGGCGAGCGTGAACACCATGAAGCACGCTGCATAGACCGGCATGCGATTGACGAGTCCACCATAGGCGGCGATCTCGCGCGTGTGCACGCGGTCATAGATCACGCCGACGCAGAGGAACAGAGCGCCCGAGACGACGCCATGGCTCAGCATCTGGAAGATGCTGCCTTCGATACCTTGATGCGTGAGCGTGAAGATGCCCATCGTGACGAAGCCCATATGGGCGACGGACGAATACGCGATCAGCTTTTTGAAATCTTCCTGTGCGAGCGCCACGAGCGACGTGTAGATGATGGCGACGATGGAAAGGCCGAAGACCAGCGGCGCGAAGGTCGCCGAAGCACTGGCGAACATCGGCAACGAGAAACGCAGAAAACCGTAGCCGCCCATCTTCAACAGAATGGCCGCGAGGATGACGGAGCCCGCCGTCGGCGCCTCGACATGGGCGTCCGGCAGCCAAGTGTGGACCGGCCACATCGGCATCTTCACGGCAAACGACGCGAAGAAGGCCAGCCACAGCCAGATCTGCATCGCCGGCGGGAAGTGGTAGTGCAAGAGGAGAACGATGTCGGTCGTGCCGGCCATGTTGTACATCGCCAGGATCGCCAGCAGCATGAGCACCGAGCCGAGCAGCGTGTAGAGGAAGAACTTGAAGCTGGCATAGACGCGACGCTTACCGCCCCACACCCCGATGATGAGAAACATCGGGATCAATCCGCCTTCGAAGAAGAGATAGAACAGCACCAAGTCGAGGGCGCAGAACACGCCGATCATCAGTGTTTCGAGGACGAGGAACGCGATCATGTACTCCACGACGCGCGTCTGGATCGATTCCCAGCTCGCCAAAATGCAGATCGGCATCAGCCCGGCGGTGAGCACGATGAACAGCATGGAGATGCCGTCGACGCCCATGTGGTAGCCGATTCCGGGGCCGAGCCAGTTGGCCCGCTCGACGAACTGGAACGCGGCGATACTCCCGTCGAACTTGAACCAGATGAAGAGCGATATCGCGAACTCGATGAGCGTCGTGACCATTGCGATCCAGCGCGCGGTTCGCGCGACATCGCTGCCGCCCGCCAGCATGATGAGAGCGGCGCCGAGTAGCGGCGCGAAGGTGACGATGCTGAGGATGTGGGAGGCGATCATGGCGCGCCACCCGACAGCATGAACCAGGTCGCGAGCGCGACCACGCCAATCAGCATCGCGAAAGCGTAGTGATAGACATAGCCGGACTGAAGCCGAACTGCCCCGCGCGTGGCATCCAGAACCCGCGCCGCAACGCCATCAGGTCCAAGCCCATCGATGACGGTGCCGTCGCCGACCTTCCAGAGAAACCGTCCGAGAGCCATCGCTGGACGCACGAAGAGAAGTTCGTAGAGCTCGTCGAAATACCATTTGTTGTAGAGAAACGTGTAGAGCATGCCCTTCTGCGCCGCCATGCGGGGCGGAAGTTCGGGGTGCAGGACATAGTAGTAATAAGCGACCGCGAAGCCGAGCACGGTGAGAATGAACGGCGCCACTTCGACCCAGAATGGGAAATGCTCTATCTGTGCGCCGAGGCCGTTGCCGGCGATGGCGGCGATCGATCCGTGCCAGAACGCGGCGCCTTGCTCGCCGATGAAATAACGCTCGAATAGAAGTCCCGCGAACGCCGCGCCCGCCGCCAGAACTGCGAGCGGTGCGAGCATCACTATCGGCGATTCGTGCACGTCGGAGAGCGCCGGCGCATGATGATCGCCATGTCCATCCGGCTCGCCGTGCACGTTGGAGTCGACGTGCATGTGATCCTGACCGCGGTAGCGACCATGAAACGTCATGAGAAACTGGCGCCAGGAATAGAACGAAGTCATCGCGACGGCGATCAGCGTCAGTGCGAAAGCATAGGACGCCATTGCCGAGTGGGAGTTGTAGGCTGCATCGATGATCGAGTCCTTGGAGTAGAAGCCAGCGAAGCCGACATGCAGGATCGGAATGCCGACGCCGGTCAGCGCCAGATTGCCGATCAACATGAGCGCCCAGGTGATGGGAATGGCGCGCGCCAGACCGCCCATCTTGCGCATGTCCTGTTCGTGATGCATCGCGTGGATGACCGACCCTGCGGCGAGGAAGAGCAAAGCCTTGAAGAAGGCATGCGTGAAGAGATGAAACATCGCCGAGCCATAGGCGGAAACGCCTGCGCCGACGAACATGTAGCCAAGCTGCGAACAAGTTGAATAAGCGATCACGCGCTTGATGTCGTTCTGGAACAATCCGACCGATGCTGCGAAGAACGCCGTCGTCGCACCGATGAAGGTGACGAACTCGAGTGCGACCGGCGCGTGCTCGAAAAGCGGCGAGCAGCGGCAGACGAGAAACACCCCGGCGGTCACCATGGTCGCAGCATGGATCAAGGCGGAAACCGGGGTCGGGCCTTCCATCGCATCCGGCAGCCAGGTGTGCAGACCAATCTGCGCCGACTTGCCCATCGCGCCGACGAAGAGGAGGAGGCAAAGGGTCGTCAGGATGTCGGTGTTGTAGCCGGCGAACAGGAACGTCTTGCCGACCATCGCTGGCGCCGCGGCGAACACCGCATCGAAGTCCAGAGTCTTGAAGACCAGAAAGATGCCGAAGATGCCGAGCGCGAAACCGAAATCGCCGACGCGGTTGACGATGAAGGCCTTGATCGCGGCGGCATTCGCCTCGGGTTTCTTGTACCAGAAGCCGATGAGCAGATAGGACGCGAGACCGACACCCTCCCAGCCGAAGAACAGTTGCAGGAAGTTGTTGGCCGTCACGAGCATCAGCATCGCAAAGGTGAACAGCGATAGGTAGGAGAAGAAGCGCGGGCGGCCCGGATCGTCCGCCATGTAGCCGATGGAGTAGAGGTGCACGAGCGAGGACACGCCGGTCACCACGACCAGCATGACTCCTGTCAGTGCATCGACCCGGATCGTCCAGTCGACGCGCAGATCGCCGGAATGGATCCACGGCAGGATCTGAATGAGATGCGAATGGCCGAGCATCGTCACATCGTAGAAAGCGGCGATCGACAGAGCGGCAGATACGAACAAGGCGCCCGTCGTGACCAATTCCGATGCGCGCGCGCCGATGAAACGGCCGAGCAGGCCCGCTATCGCCGACGCCAGGATGGGAAGGAAGACGATGCTCGTATACACGCCTCAGCCCTTCATCAGGTTGACGTCTTCCACGGCGATCGTGCCGCGGTTGCGGAAATAGACGACGAGAATGGCAAGTCCGATGGCCGCCTCCGCCGCGGCGACGGTGAGGATGAACAAAGCGAAGACCTGACCGACGAGATCGTGCAGATAAGAGGAAAACGCGACGAAGTTGATGTTGACGGCAAGCAGGATCAACTCGATCGACATCAAGATGACGATGACGTTCTTGCGGTTCAGGAAGATGCCGAACACGCCGATCGTGAACAGGATGGCCGCGACCGAGAGATAGTTGGACAGCCCGATAGTCATGTCACGCCCCCTGCCCTGGCTTGACGTCGACGATCGTCATTGCGTCCGCCATCACGCGTGCGTTCTGGGCTCTGATGTTCTGTCGCCGGACGCCGGGACGGCGGCGCAGCGTGAGAACGATGGCCCCGATCATCGCCACCAACAGAACCAGACCGGCAATCTGGAAATAGTAGATATAATCGGTATAGAGAATTCGGCCCAAGGCCGCTGTATTGCTGATGTTGGTCGGCGTGCGATGCGCCAGTTCGCCAGGCGAAGCCGCCGAGAACGTCCACAGGCTGGCACTGCCGATCAATTCAAGCAGCAGGACGAGGCCTACACCCGCGCCGACCAGAACATATTGCTGCGCCCCGCTTTTCAACTCCGTGAAATCAATGTCGAGCATCATCACGACGAACAAGAACAACACTGCGACGGCACCGACATAAACCACGACGAGAATCATGGCGAGGAATTCGGCCCCGAGCAGAACGAACAGGCCTGCCGCGTTGAAGAAGACCACGATCAGGAACAAGACCGAATGCACCGGATTGCGCGACGCGATCACCATGAACGCCGACGCGAGCATGACGGCCGAGAAGAGATAAAATGCGATCGCCTGTAGCATTCCGCGTTACCTATAGGGCGCGTCGAGTTCGAGGTTTCGTGCAATCTCCCGTTCCCAGCGATCGCCATTGGCTAGCAACCGCGCCTTGTCGAAATAGAGTTCCTCGCGCGTTTCCGTGGCGTACTCGAAGTTCGGTCCCTCGACGATGGCGTCGACCGGACAGGCCTCCTGGCACAGCCCGCAATAGATGCACTTGACCATGTCGATGTCATAGCGCGTCGTGCGGCGGCTGCCGTCTTCGCGCGGCTCCGCCTCGATGGTGATCGCCTGCGCCGGACAAATCGCTTCGCACAATTTGCAGGCGATGCAGCGCTCCTCGCCGTTCGGATAGCGGCGGAGCGCATGTTCGCCGCGGAAGCGCGGGCTGAGCGCGCCCTTTTCGAACGGGTAGTTGATGGTCGTCTTTTCCTTGAACAGATAGCGCATGGCGAGAACGAAGGACTGGATGAACTCCCAGAAGAAGATTTGCCGTGCGGCGCGATCGAGGGTCATGACAGTCTCACGCATGATGGTGGAACACGAGCACCCAGCCCGCAGTGACCACCACCCAAAGCAGCGATGTCGGCAGGAACACTTTCCAGCCGAGGCGCATCAGTTGATCGTAGCGATAACGCGGCACCATCGCCTTCGCCATCGCGAAAAGAAAAAAGAAGAAGATCACCTTGGCCAGAAACCACAGAATTCCCGGAACGACCGTGAACGGCCAGATGCTGAGCGGCGGAAGCCAGCCGCCGAAGAACAGGATCGTACACATCGCGCACATCAAGACGACGCTGACATATTCCCCTAAGAAGAAGAGAAGAAACGGCGTCGAGGAATATTCGACGAAAAAGCCAGCCACAAGTTCGGACTCCGCCTCGACCAGGTCGAATGGCGGACGGTTGGTCTCGGCCAGCGCCGAGACGAAGAAGATCGGCAGCATCGGGAACAGGATCGAGAAAGCGAACCAGCCATGCTCCTGCGCCCGCACGATCGCCGACAGGTTCAACGAACCGGCGAAGAGCAGCACCGTGATGATCACGAAGCCGATGGAGACTTCGTAGGAAACCATCTGTGCCGCGGCACGCAACGCGGACAGGAAGGGATACTTCGAATTCGATGCCCAGCCGGCCATGATGATGCCGTAGATGCCGAGCGAGGAAATCGCGAAGAGATACAAGATGCCGACATTGATGTCGGCGATGACCCAACCGTCCGCGAATGGCACAACCGCCCAGCCCGCAAAGGCAAGCGTCGCAGTGACCAGCGGCGCAATGATGAAAATGACCTTGTTCGCGCCCGACGGAATGATGATTTCCTTGAACATGAATTTGAACGCATCGGCGATGGTCTGGAGCAATCCGAAAGGACCAACGACGTTCGGTCCACGACGCAAGGCCACCGCGGCCCAAATCTTGCGATCCGCCAGGATGAAAAAGGCGATGGAAACCAGCAGCGGCAATTGAATGAGCAGGATCGACACCACCTGGCTGACAGTCCAGGCGGCACCGAAACTCAACCCCAGGCTCTGCAAATAGTGCGTCAGGAACATCGTCTACTCCGCCGCCATCTGCTTGGGGCCGGCGACGAATTCGCGGCTGCATTGCGCCATGGTGGCGCTTGCACGCGCAATCGGATTTGTCAGGTAGAAGTCCGACATCGAGCAACCGAGCTGTTGATTCACGTCCAGCGGTACGTCCGCACCAACTCCGGCCCAATTCGTCACGCCCGCGCCGGCGTGTGCGACGAGTTCGCCATGTGTGCCGAAATGCGGCGCATAGTCCGTGATCGTACTACGCAGTGCATCGAGATTGTCGTACGGCAGGCGCTTGCCGAGCACGTCCGAGAGCGCACGAAGGATCGCCCAGTCTTCGCGCGCGTCACCCGGTGGAAACGTTGCGCGGCGCGCGCGCTGAACGCGACCCTCGAAATTGAGGTAGAGCCCATCTTTTTCCGTGTAGGCAGCACCGGGAAGGATGACATCCGCACGGTGCGCGCCGGCATCGCCGTGACTGCCTTGATAGACGACGAAGGCACGGCCCAATTGCGCGACGTCGAACTCATCCGCGCCGAGGAGAAAGACGAAATCGATGTCGCCATTCCGCGCGCCGTCGACAATCGCTGCGATGTCGCGCCCGCCCTCGCCCGGCAGAAAACCGAGATCGAGCGCGCCGACCCGCGATGCGGCGGTGTACAGCACGTTGAATCCGTTCCAGCCGCCTTCCGCTGGTCCTCCGGCAGGCCCGATCATTCCCGTATCGGCCGCGATCCTGGCCGCGAATTTCAATACCGCCGCGCCGTCCTTGCGAGCGACGGCAGAGCTTCCTAGAACGATGGCCGGACGTTTGGCATTGCGCAGAACGTCGACAAATTCGTGGCTCCCGTTGGCGATCTTCTCGAGCGTCGAGATGTCGTGTCCGAGATCGCGCACCGGATAGGTCTGGTCCATCGTCACGCCCAGGCCCGCGATCTGCACCCCGCCGGCAAGCCACGTTTTGCGAATGCGCGCGTTCAGCACCGGCGCTTCCCAGCGCGGATTGGCGCCGACGAGCAGGATTGCGTCCGCTGCCTCGATCCCGGCGATTGTCGAATTGAAGAGGTAGGACTGGCGCGGCCCGCTGACTTTCGCCCCGTCCTGTCGGCAGTCGAGATTCCTGACGCCGAGCGAGTCCATCACGTCCTTGAGCGCCTTGATCTCCTCGGCCGCAGCGAGATCGCCGACGATCGCCGCCATGCGCTCTGGCCGCGTCGCGGACACTCGCGCCGCGATCGCCTGAAACGCCTCGCTCCATGTTGCCGCCTCGAGCTTGCCGCCTTTGCGAATGTACGGCCGATCGAGCCGCTGGCGCGCGAGGCCATCGCAGGCGTGCCGCGTCTTGTCGCCTATCCATTCTTCGTTCACGGCTTCGCTTAGGCGCGGCAGGATGCGCATCACTTCGCTGCCGCGCGTGTCGACGCGGATGTTGCAGCCCTGCGCATCCATCACATCGATAGATTCGGTATGACGCAGCTCCCAGGAGCGTACGTTGAAGGCATAAGGCTTCGCCGTCAGTGCGCCGACAGGACAGAGATCCACGACATTGCCCGAGAGCTCCGAGGCGAACGCCTTCTCGAGATAAGTGGTGATTTCCATGTCTTCGCCGCGGCCGGTTGCGCCAAGATCAGGGACGCCGGCAATCTCTGTGGCAAACCGCACGCAACGCGTGCACTGGATGCATCGCGTCATCACCGTCTTGACGAGCGGCCCCATATACTTGTCTTCGACGGCGCGCTTGTTCTCATGGAAACGGTTGAATGCGGCGCGGCCATAACCCATGGCCTGATCTTGCAGATCGCATTCGCCGCCCTGATCGCAGATCGGGCAATCCAAGGGGTGATTGATGAGCAGGAACTCCATCACGCCTTCGCGCGCCTTGCGCGCGATCGGCGACGTCGTGTTGATCTTCGCAGGCGTGCCGTCCTTGTTGGGAAAGATGTCGCGCACCTGGAGCGCACAGGATGCTTGCGGCTTCGGGGCGCCGACCCATTCGACAAGGCACATGCGGCAATTGCCGGCGACGGACAGGCGTTCGTGATAGCAGAAGCGCGGAATTTCCGCGCCGGCGTTTTCGCAAGCCTGCAGCAGCGTGAGGCTGTCGTCCGCCTCGATTTCCTTACCGTCGATGATGAGCTTGCGCGACGACATCAGGCGCACCGTTTCTCTTGCCAGAGTTTTGCCGATGGAAGATCGGACCAGCCAAAGGCGAACGCGCTTGGTCCGTGCGCAATGTAATGGTCGAGCCGTTCCTTGGCCTCGTCGAGAGTCGGGATGTGTCCGGCGTCGACCCACCACATGCACACGGTAGGCCGCGAAGGATTCTCAAAGAACTCGTGCTTGCGCGCGTAGATGTTGCGATGGACCGTCTGGAACACGAACTTCCCGAGCGCCTCGGCACTTTCCCACACCGTCAGATTCACATTCATCGTGGGATCGCCCGGCCAGTGCAGCCCGATGGCGCCGACCCCGGTATCGTCCTTGAGCCGCCAGACGTAACCGGGCATGCGTTCGGCCAAGGCATTGATGCGCCCGAGATTGGCGTAAAAGTCCGCCATGCGCAGATCGTCCGGTCCTCCCAGGACGCGTCCAATATTGACCTGCGCCAGGTGTTGCATCGCCCTACTCCGCAGCCATCTTCGCGCGCTCGGCGATGCGGCGCTCAAGTTCGGGACGGAAGTGACGGACCAGACCCTGGATCGGCCACGCCGCGGCATCGCCAAGTCCACAGATGACATGGCCTTCGATTTGTTTGGTCACTTCGATCAGCTGGTCGATCTCCTCTACCCGTGCATCGCCGGTCTCCAGGCGCTTCATCACCCGCCACATCCAGCCGGTGCCTTCGCGGCACGGCGTGCACTGACCGCAGCTCTCATGCTTGTAGAAATAGGCGAGACGCGAAATCACGCGCACGAGATCAGTGGACTTGTCCATCACGATCACGGCCGCCGTACCAAGACTCGAATTCACGGCCTTCAGTGCGTCGAAGTCCATGATAACGGTGTCGCAGACCGACTTCGGGATCAGCGGACACGATGCGCCGCCCGGTATGACCGCCAGAAGATTGTCCCAGCCGCCGCGAACGCCGCCGGCATAATGCTCGATCAACTCGCGAATTGGGATGCCGAGGGCTTCTTCCACGGTGCAGGGCTTGTTGACGTGGCCGGAGATGCAAAAGAGCTTCGTGCCGGTGTTGTTGGCGCGGCCGATGCCGGCGAACCACTCTGCGCCCCGGCGCATGATCTCCGGAGCAACGGCAATCGACTCGACATTGTTCACCGTCGTGGGGCAACCATAAATGCCCATGTTCGCCGGGAACGGCGGCTTCATGCGCGGCTGACCCTTCTTGCCCTCGAAGCTCTCAAGCAGCGCGGTCTCCTCGCCGCAGATGTACGCGCCCGCGCCGTGATGCAGGAAGAGATCGAAGTCCCAGCCATGGATATTGTTCTTGCCGATCAGCTTGGCGGCATAGCACTCGTCGATCGCGGCTTGCAGGCGCTCGCGTTCGCGAATGAATTCGCCACGGATATAGATGTAACAAGTATGCGCGCGCATCGCGAAGGACGCGATCAGGCAGCCTTCGATGAGATGATGCGGATCGTTGCGCATGATATCCCGGTCCTTGCAAGTACCGGGCTCCGATTCATCGGCGTTGACGACGAGATAATGCGGACGATCCTTCACTTCCTTCGGCATGAAGGTCCATTTGAGGCCGGTTGCGAAACCGGCGCCGCCGCGACCGCGCAAACCCGACTTCTTCACGACATCGCAGATCGCCTCAGGCCCAAGTTCCAGAATTTGCTTCGTGCCGTTCCATAGGCCGCGCGACATCGCACCCTTCAGGCTGATGTCTTCGAGCCCGTAAATATTCGTGAAGATGCGGTCCTTATCAGCAAGCATCAGGCGTTTTCCGCTCGTCTGGCGTAAAGCGCGGGATCGGTCAGCGTATTTTTTCCGCCGATGGGCTCCGATGAGAAGCGCCCGATCTGCGAACCGGGCTTGGGAGTCTCGCCGCGCCGGAACGTCTGGATCAGTCGTTCGGTGATGGATTCATCAAGATCTTCGTAGAAATCATTTCCGACCTGCATCATCGGAGCGTTGACGCAGGCGCCAAGACATTCCACCTCGGTCCAAGACAGCATGCCATCAGCACTGGGCGTCATCTGCGCCTTGCTGATGTGCTTCTCGCAGGCCCTCACGACGTCGTCCGAACCGCGCAGCATGCAGGGAGGTGTGGTGCAGACCTGCATATGAAACTTTCCGACGGGTGCAAGATTGAACATCGTGTAGAAGGTCGCGACTTCGAGCACGCGGATGAACGCCATGTCGAGTTGTCGCGCCACGGCCTCGACCATGGGATGGGTCACCCAGCCCTGTTGCTCCTGCCCGATCCACAGAAGTGAAATCACCGCGCTCGCCTGACGTCCGGGCGGATATTTCGCAATCTCGCGTTCCGCCCGAGCCAAGTTCTCCGGCGTGAATGCGAAGGACGGCGGCTGGCGTTCAGGCGGCGCAAGACGGCGGAAACTCATCGATCGACCTCGCCGAACACGATGTCGAGCGAACCGAGAACCGCCGACACGTCTGCCAGCATGTGCCCACGGTTCATATAATCCATGGCCTGCAAGTGCACGAAGGATGGCGCGCGGATTTTGCAGCGATATGGTTTGTTGCCGCCGTCCGATACCAGATAGACGCCAAACTCGCCCTTCGGCGCCTCGACCGCCGCATACGCTTCGCCCTCGGGAACGTGATAGCCCTCGGTATAGAGTTTGAAGTGATGGATGAGCGCTTCCATCGAGCGCTTCATTTCGCTGCGCTTGGGCGGAACGACCTTGTTGTCCGTCGATGACACGGGGCCCGACGGCATCTTCTCGATGCACTGCTTCATGATCTTGACCGACTGGCGCATTTCTTCCATGCGCAGCACATAGCGGTCGTAGCAGTCGCCGTTGCGCCCGACCGGAATCTGAAACTCGAAGTCGTTGTAACACTCATAAGGCTGCGCACGGCGCAGATCCCATGCTACACCGGCGCAGCGCAGCATGACGCCGGAGAAACCCCACATCTCCGCCTGCTGGCGATTGATGATGCCGATATCGACATTGCGTTGCTTGAAGATGCGATTGTCGACGATCAAGCCGTCGATATCGTCGAGAACCTTCAGGAACGGATCCAGGAATTTGTACATGTCTTCGAGCAGACCGGCGGGCAGATCCTGATGCACGCCGCCGGGACGGAAGTAGGCCGCGTGCATGCGACTGCCGGATACGCGCTCGTAGAAAGACAACATGGTCTCGCGCGATTCCATTCCCCAGAGCGGCGGCGTCATCGCTCCCACGTCGAAAGCCTGGAACGTGGTGTTGAGAATGTGATTCATCAGCCGCCCGAGCTCACAGAAGAGCACGCGGATATATTGGCCGCGCTTGGGCACTTCGAGACCGAGCAGCTTTTCCGCCGCGAGCGCGAACGCGTGCTCCTGATTCATCGGCGCGACATAGTCGAGCCGGTCGAAGTACGGCACCGCCTGAAGATACGTCTTGTACTCGATCAATTTCTCAGTGCCGCGATGTAGAAGGCCGATGTGCGGGTCGACGCGCGTGACGATCTCGCCGTCGAGATCCAGCACGAGACGCAAGACACCGTGAGCGGCGGGATGCTGCGGACCGAAGTTGATCGTGATCTTGGGTTCACCGGTTTCGCCCGGCATGGCATCTACGGTCGCACTCATGACGTCTTGCCCGGATTGCCGCTCGCGGCCTTTTGGCCATCGGGCAAGATGTGCGGCGCGCCTTCCCAGGGCGACATAAAGTCGAAGTCACGGAATTCCTGCACGAGCTGTACCGGCTGGTACACCACCCGTTTCAACTCGTCGTCGTAGCAAACCTCGACAAAGCCGGTCAGCGGAAAGTCCTTGCGCAACGGATAGCCGGAAAAGCCGTAGTCCGTGAGGATGCGCCTCAGATCGGGATGATCGGAAAACACCACGCCATACATGTCGAACGCCTCGCGTTCGAACCAGTTCGCGGCAGGATAGACCTCGACGATGGACGGGACGGATTCATTTTCCGCCACTTCGACCTTGAGGCGGACGCGCATATTATTTGTCAGAGACAGCAGGTGATAGACGACGTCGAAACGCTTTGGGCGTTGCGGCCAGTCGACACCGCAGATGTCGACCAAAATCTTGAACTCACAAGACGGATCGTCGCGAAGATAGCTCGCCGCGCGCACGATTTCTGCGGGCTCCACTTCCAGCGCGAGCTCGCCGAACGCGATGTGGTGGGCGCGGATGGCGCCTGGCAAAGAGTCGCTCAACTTCTGTCCAAGCACAGCGAGATCCGCCATTTTAGCGCTCGATCGTCCCGGTTCGGCGGATCTTCCGCTGCAGCAGCATGATCCCGTAGACCAACGCCTCCGCGGTCGGCGGGCAGCCAGGAACGTAGATGTCCACCGGCACGATGCGGTCGCAACCGCGTACGACCGAGTAGGAGTAGTGATAGTAGCCGCCGCCGTTGGCGCACGAGCCCATCGAAATCACGTAACGCGGCTCCGGCATCTGGTCGTAGACCTTGCGCAAGGCCGGCGCCATTTTGTTCGTCAGTGTTCCAGCGACGATCATCACGTCCGACTGGCGCGGACTGCCACGCGGCGCCGCGCCGAAACGCTCGAGATCGTAACGCGGCATGCTCGCCTGCATCATTTCGACGGCGCAACAGGCGAGACCAAAGGTCATCCACATCAGTGAGCCGGTGCGAGCCCAGTTCACCAACGCCTCTGCCGACGTCACGAGAAATCCTTTGTCCGCCATCTCTGCCTGCATGGCTTTGAAGTACGGATCGTTGTTGCTGATATCAGTCGAGCCACCCTCGACGCCGGCACGCGCTGCGGAACGAGCGGGGATTACTCCCATTCGAGCGCTCCCTTCTTCCACTCGTAGATGAAGCCCACGGTGAGGACGGCGAGAAACACAATCATCGACCAGAAGGCAAAGGCGCCCGTCGTGCCGAGCGTGATCGCCCAGGGAAACAGAAACGCGACCTCGAGATCGAAGATGATGAAGAGGATGGAGACGAGATAGAACCGCACATCGAACTTCATGCGCGCATCGCCAAAAGCGTTGAAGCCGCATTCGTAGGCCGACAGTTTCTCCGGATCGGGTTTCGAAGGCGCGATGACGGCCGGAACAAGGATCAGGGCGGTCGCGATGACGCCGGCGATGCCGATGAAGAGAAGGATCGGAAGGTACTCGAGAAGCTGCGTGTCCATACCCCGGCCCTTTGCCGTTCGACCCGGAGCACTTTCGCGCCCGCGAAGAGGCCAAAACTGTCTTATTTCGCGGGTGCAGTATAAGCGTCGGCCGCCCGCGAGCAACGCGGGTTTAGACTAAGATTCGTCTGGAAAAAACAGGATTTTTCGGACCATTTGCGAGCCACTCCCAACTTGGGAATGGCGGGAGCGACGGGGCTCGAACCCGCGACCTTCGGCGTGACAGGCCGACACTCTAACCAACTGAGCTACGCCCCCGCATCGGGGCCAAAATGCCCGGTCAGCGAAAGGGGGCCGGTGTAGGGCGCGGCCCGCCAAGCTGTCAAGCTTGCGCGCAATTCACCAGAGAAATCAGTGAGAACCGCCTTGCGACGGCTTTGGCGGCGCGACGTGCTCCAGCCGAACATGCATCTCCTGAAGCGTCACCACGCCGTCTTCGTCTGCGTCATATTGTTCGAACAGCGAGCGCATGGGTGCGGCAAACTCGGCAAAGTCCACATAATCGTCATGGTTCCAATCGATCAGCGGGATGGCGATCGATTGATCGATCTTGATGCGGCGTTGGTTGACCGCGAGCACTTCATCGGGGTCAAGCCGTCCGTCGTGGTTGGTATCCGCTTGGCGAAAGTCCTGACGCAGACCCGCTTCCAACTCGGCTCTCGTGATCTTCCCGTCGTTGTTGGAATCGTAGCGCAGGAGGAACTCGAACGAACCATGCTTCTCCGGTCGCGCCGGTTCGAACGGTGTCCAATGGCGCGCGGGCGTCGAGCAGCCGGCGAGTGCGATTGCAGAGAGGAGGACGATAGGGTGTGACCGCATGCCGTCAAGTCGGCCATCACGCCGACGCTGCGTCAAGCAAAGCTCGCGTGATGCCTACTGACCGTCGCCATCATCTCCCTCTCCCGGCGGGCCGCCGCGGCCGCGATGTCCGCCTGGTGCCTCCGGCTTCGGACCGAGCGGACTTTTGACCGTCGGATTGATCTCCTTGGCCGTGAGTTGACCGTCGCCATCGGTATCCAGCGAGTCGAAGAGCGAAATTGCTGCGCCGGAATATTCGTGAAAATCGATGCAGCCATCTTGATTCCAGTCGACCAGCGGCGTCGCCTGCGAGGCATCCTGTTTCACCCGCGCCTGGTTGATCGCCCGCACCTCGTCCACCCCGAGGCAATTGTTGTGGTCGGTGTCGTAGGCGTCGAACTCCGCTTTCAGACCCGCCCGCAGCTCGGCTCGCGTCAGCACGCCGTCTTGATTGGCGTCGTACTTCATGAGTGCGGCATTCGGCGAATGCCAATTCTCGTCGCGCGGCGGGCCGCCGTTAGGATGCCAGCGGCCGGAATGCGGCGCCGTCGTGTCGCAGCCAGCAACCGCCAGCACGGCCAGGAGAGCTAACACGTCACGCTTCTGCATCCACGCCAATCCTCGCATATTCGCGTAAACCTATCCGCGCGCCGCCACGTTCGCGAGCAAATCCCTGTCGCAAATTTTCGCTCCATTGCAGCCCGTTAATGGGATGCCAGTGCCACGAAGCTGGTGTATGACGACGCGCACAGGGCGGTTAGCTCAGCTGGTAGAGCATATCGTTTACACCGATAGGGTCGGCGGTTCGATCCCGTCACCGCCCACCAGCCTTCGCTCGCTTCGCGAGCTTCGGCTCGGCGGGCATCCGTTGTTTGTTGCGTCACGGTGCCAATATTCGACAACTTAATTGTGCCGGTTTTTTTTGAAGTCCGGGTGTGCGTGAAATTCGTCCCGATTTTCTGGAACAAAACATTCGTTCGCAAACAGTGATGCTTCGACAACGGAATTGTGCGTCGTTTTTTTTGAATTTCCTCCGACCCCTCCCCTCCGAGAATCATGTGCCCGTGTCACCTGGATGGCCCGCTGTTGCGGGCCATGACATTGAGAAGGCTTTCCCCCTTCGTCTCGCGGTCGCGTCATCAATTCCTCTCCTTCACCTTCAGAGAAGGAGTTAAGAACGCGACGGCGTCACGGGAACGCGGATAAGTCCCGCACGCCCGAATAAATTGGCGCGAAGAGAATCAACGTCTTGCAAACAAAAGAACCGACTTAGCCGAAAAACCTATCCACGCCCGAGTTCGAAGGTGGCGACCAGACGATCCGTCTACTGATTCAAAGAGTCCTTGAGTTGCTTGCCGGCGCGGAAACGCGGCTGCTTGGACGGCTTGATGGTGATTTCTTCGCCAGTCTGCGGATTGCGCCCCTTGCCGCCGGCGCGCGTCGCCACAACGAACACGCCGAAGCCGGTGAGGCGGACTTCGTCGCCGGCCTTCAGCGACGAGGCGATCAGCTCGAAGACTCCGTCGACAGCCCTCGCCGAAGTGTTCTTGTCGAGGCCGGAATGTTCGGAAAGTCTCTGAATGAGGTCGTTCTTGTTCACGGCGACGGCTCCTTTGCGCAATTCGCTCCTACCGGGTCAACTTTAGGGCCCAACGCGTCTTGGTCCAACCGAAAAACCCAAGAAATCAGCGAAAAATCATGCAAAAAGGCCCCGGATCGGAGCCGACCCGGGGCCTTCGCAGTTGCACCCGTCAATGGGTAACGATGGCGTCGTTCTCGCTCGTGTCCGGCACCGGTGCGGGAACTTCGGTTTCGATCCAGTCGATTGCCTCGGGCTGGCGCACCAGAGCGACTTTGAGAACCTCACCGACAGTGGAAACCGGAATGATCTTCAATCCGGTCTTCACATTATCCGGCACTTCGGCCAGGTCCTTCTCGTTCTCCTGCGGGATCACGACTGTCGTGATGCCCGCGCGCAGAGCCGCCAGCAGCTTCTCCTTAAGACCACCGATCGGCAGGGCACGGCCACGCAACGTGACTTCGCCCGTCATCGCCACATCGCGGCGCACCGGGATACCGGTGATCACCGAAATGATCGATGTCGCCATCGCCAATCCGGCCGAAGGACCGTCTTTCGGCGTTGCGCCTTCGGGAACGTGGACGTGGATGTCGACCTTGTCGAACAGCGGCGGCTTGATGCCGAAGGACGTCGCCTTCGAGCGGACATAGGACCGCGCGGCGTCGATCGATTCCTTCATCACCTCGCCGAGCTTGCCCGTCGCCTGGAAGCGGCCCTTGCCGGGCAGCATCACGGACTCGATGGTCAATGTCTCGCCGCCGACTTCCGTCCAGGCCAAGCCGGTCACGACGCCGACCTGATCTTCGCCTTCGACTTCGCCGTAGCGGAACTTCCGAACGCCGGCATAGCTGTCGACATTCGCTTGCGTCACCTCAACGGATTTCGTCTTGTTTGAGACGATCTCCTTCACGGCCTTGCGAGTCAGATTGGCGATCTCGCGTTCCAGGTTGCGCACGCCCGCTTCACGGGTGTGATAGCGGATGAGGTCGCGCAAACCGGCGTCGGTGATCTTCCACTCTTCTTCCTTCAGACCGTGCGCCTTCATCTCCTTCGGAATGAGGTGGCGCTTGGCGATTTCGACCTTCTCATCCTCGGTGTAACCGGGGATGCGGATGATCTCCATGCGATCCATCAGCGGCTGCGGCATGCGCAGGCTGTTCGCGGTCGTGATGAACATCACGTCGGAGAGGTCGAATTCGACTTCCAGATAGTGGTCGTTGAAGGTCGAGTTCTGTTCCGGGTCGAGCACCTCGAGCAACGCGGACGAAGGATCGCCGCGCCAGTCGGCGCCAAGCTTGTCGATCTCATCGAGCAGGAACAGCGGATTGGCCGTCTTCGCCTTCTTCATCGACTGGATGACCTTGCCGGGCATCGAGCCGATATAGGTGCGCCGATGACCGCGAATTTCGGCCTCGTCGCGCACGCCGCCGAGCGACATGCGTACGAACTCACGTCCCGTTGCCTTGGCAATCGATTTGCCGAGCGACGTCTTGCCGACGCCGGGAGGGCCGACGAGGCAAAGGATCGGACCCTTCATCTTGCCGGCGCGTTGCTGCACGGCGAGATATTCGAGAATGCGCTCCTTGACCTTTTCCAGGCCGAAGTGATCGTCCTGAAGCACCTTCTCGGCGGCGACGATGTCCTTGCGGATCTTGGACTTCTTGCCCCAGGGCAGAGACAGCATCCAATCCAGATAGTTGCGCACCACCGTCGCTTCGGCGCTCATCGGCGACATAGAGCGCAGCTTCTTCACTTCGCCGGTCGCCTTCTCGCGCGCTTCCTTGGAGAGCTTGGTCTTGCGAATCCGCTCCTCGAGCTCGTTCATCTCGTCGCGGCCTTCCTCGCCTTCGCCGAGTTCCTTCTGAATCGCCTTGAGCTGCTCGTTGAGATAGTACTCGCGCTGCGTCTTCTCCATCTGGCGCTTCACGCGGCTGCGGATCTTGCGCTCCACCTGGAGCACGCCGATCTCGGACTCGATCAACGACAGGACCTTCTCAAGCCGCTCGGTCGTATTGAGCGTCTCCAGCAAGGCTTGACGGTCGGCAATCTTGACCGAGAGATGCGACGCGACCGTATCGGCGAGCTTGGCGGCTTCATCAATCTGCGCCACGGACGCCAGCGTCTCCGCCGGCACCTTCTTGTTCAGCTTGATGTATTGTTCGAAATTGGTCTTGACCGTGCGGATGAGCGCTTCGGTTTCCTTGACGTCGCTCGGGTTGTCCGCAATGCGCTCGACGGTTGCCTGGAAGAAGTCGGTGCGCGGCACAAAGCCGGTCACGCGCGCGCGTTCCTTGCCTTCGACCAGCACACGAACCGTCTGGTCGGGCAGCTTCAGAAGCTGCAGAACGGTCGCCAGCGTTCCGATGCGATGCAAGCCGTCGGCATTCGGATCGTCGTCGTCCTTGTTCTTCTGGGTGAGCAGCAAAATCTGCTTTTCGTCGCTCATCACTTCTTCGAGCGCGCGCACGGACTTCTCGCGGCCGACGAAGAGCGGGACGATCATGTGCGGAAAAACGACGATATCGCGCAGAGGCAGGACAGGCGCCAAATGGCCGCTATTGTCGCCCTTGGGAGGGGTCGCGGTGGTGGGGTTTTCTTGGTCTGACATCTAGATCTCCAGACCGGACCGCTTTGCGCGGGCCGGGTGATATCGGCTCCTGCCCCTTATGGGCGCCGAAGCCGGGTGATGGAGCCTCCCAGCTGGGCCGACTCCTGGAGGAATAAAGTGGTCCCCCCAGAAGCTTCTTTCAAGGCTTTGAACCAAGCGCCTTTTTAACGCTCGGCCACCATATACGACCAAGGTTTCCGGGTAGTTTCGATGACGCAACGTCAACAAGTGAGGCGTCAGGACGCGCTCTTCTGCGCGGCTTCGCCTTTGTCCGAGTAAGTGTAGAGCGGCCGCGCCTTGCCCTCGACCACGTCGGCCGTGATCACGACTTCCTGCACGCCGTTCAGCGTCGGCAATTCGAACATCGTCTCCAACAGGAAGCCTTCCATGATGGAGCGCAGGCCGCGTGCACCGGTGCGCCGGGCGATCGCCTTGCGCGCAATGGAATGCATCGCTTCTTCCTGGAAGCGCAACTTCACGCCTTCCATCTCGAACATACGCTGATACTGCTTGGCGAGCGCGTTCTTCGGTCGCGTCAGGATTTCGATCAGCGCAGGCTCCGAGAGATCGCCCAACGTCGCGAGGATCGGCAACCGGCCGATGAATTCCGGGATCAGGCCGAATTTCAAAAGGTCTTCCGGCTCCACTTCGCGCAGAACTTCGCCGGTGCCGCGCTCGTCCGGCGCGCGGACGTTGGCGCCAAAGCCCATCGAGGAGCCGTGCGTGCGGCTGGAGATGATCTTCTCGAGACCGGCGAATGCGCCGCCGACGATGAAGAGGATGTTGGTGGTGTCGACCTGGAGGAATTCCTGCTGCGGGTGCTTGCGGCCGCCCTGCGGCGGAACCGAGGCAACGGTGCCTTCCATGATCTTGAGCAAGGCCTGCTGCACGCCTTCGCCCGATACGTCGCGCGTGATCGACGGATTGTCCGATTTGCGGCTGATTTTGTCGACTTCATCGATATAGACGATGCCGCGCTGCGCCCGCTCGACATTGTAGTCGGCGTTCTGCAAGAGCTTCAGGATGATGTTCTCGACGTCCTCGCCGACATAGCCGGCTTCGGTGAGCGTGGTCGCGTCGGCCATCGTGAAGGGCACGTCCAGGATGCGCGCCAACGTCTGGGCCAACAACGTCTTGCCGCAACCGGTCGGCCCGATCAGCATGATGTTGGACTTGGCGAGCTCGACGTCACCGTTCTTGCCGGACGAATTGATGCGCTTGTAGTGATTGTGGACGGCGACCGAGAGCACCTTCTTGGCGTGCTGCTGGCCCACGACATAGTCGTCCAGCACCTTGTAGATTTCCTGCGGTGTCGGAACCCCTTCCTTGGATTTCATGAAGGAGGTCTTGTTCTCCTCCCGGATGATCTCCATGCAGAGTTCGACGCACTCGTCGCAGATGAAGACGGTCGGTCCGGCAATAAGCTTGCGGACTTCGTGCTGGCTCTTGCCGCAGAAGGAACAGTAGAGCGTGTTTTTCGACTCGCCGCCGCTCGCCTTACTCATACGTTCTCCCGGACGATCCGCCCGCCTAGTGCCCGCCTTGACCCTTCGGGGTCAAAACCTAACCCCCGACCGAAGCAGCCCCATTCTAGTTCATTCGACCACGTTAGCGTCGCGCGGATCAAGAATTGTTTAATTCGGCCAATTCCTTAGGAAATCCGCCCGTTTACCTGCTCTAGATTCCGTCCGCCCCTTCCGGACGCCTGGCCATCACCTGATCGATGATGCCGAACGCCTTGGCATCGTCGGCCGTCATGTAAGTGTCCCGGTCGAGCGCCTTCTCGATTTCCGCCACGGAGCGGCCGGTATGCTTGGCATAAATCTCGTTCAGGCGGTGCTTGAGCTTGACCACCTCCTGGGCATGACGCGCGACGTCCGCGGCCTGGCCGTAGTAGGAGGCGCTCGGCTGGTGCACGAGCACGCGCGAATTCGGCAGCGCGAAGCGTTCGCCCTTTTTTCCCGCCATCAACAGCAGCGACGCCGCACTTGCCGCCTGGCCGACGCAGAAGGTCTGCACCGGCGGGCGGATCAGCTGCATGGTGTCGTAGATTGCAAGGCCGGCCGTGACCACGCCGCCCGGCGAATTGATATACATGTGGACTTCTTTTTTCGGATTCTCCGCTTCGAGGAAGAGAAGCTGCGCCGTCACCAGGCTCGCGCCGATGTCTTCGATGCCGCCGGTGATGAAGATCACGCGCTCCTTCAGGAGACGCGAAAAGATGTCGTACTGACGCTCGCCGCGCGCCGTCTGCTCCAGCACGTACGGCATGAACGTGTTCATGTAAGCGTCACGTGGACCGGCCATGGGGCCAAAGCCTTTCCGAATCAATTTCGAGCCGAGACTCCAACGCGCCAGAGGGCGCGTCAATCGCACATATATAGTGCAAACACAGGCTTTGCGACCATTTGTGGCAAAGGGTTATTGAACCCCAATGTGTAGCCTCAGCCAGCCTTTAACTTTTCCGCGGCCTCGTCGGGATCGAGGAAGAGCGTCTCGCGATCGACTTTCCGGTCGTTAACTTCTGCGAGTTCCGCGATGAAATCGACGACCTTGTCTTCAAAAAGCGGGGCGCGGATTTCGGCGGCCGCTTGCGGATTCTTGGCGTAGAAGTCGAACACCTGCTGCTCCTGGCCCGGAAACTGGCGTGCCCGCGCCATGATCGCGCGTTGCACTTCGTCGCCGGCGACCGTGATCCCGTTCTGCTCGCCGATCCGCGCGAGCACCAGCCCGAGGCGCACGCGACGCTCCGCGATTTCGCGATATTCCTTCTTGAGTTCGTCTTCGGACTTGCCCTCGTCGGCGGCGGTTTTTCCTTCCCGCTTCAGTTCCGCTTCGACCTGTTGCCAGATGGCGTCGAATTCCGTCTCGACCATTGCCGGCGGCAATTCGAATCCATGCCGCTTGTCCAGTTCATCCAGGATCCGCCGCTTCATGTGCAGGCGGCTGGCGCGCGCGAAATCGGACTTCAATTGCTCGCGCACGCGTCCCTTGAGCGTGCCGAGATCGTCGACACCGAGCTTCTTGGCGAGTTCGCCGTCGATCGCGATCGGATCGGGTTTGCGAACCTCCTTCACGGTGACATCGAACGTCGCGTCCTTACCGGCCAGCGTGGCGTCGGTGTAGGTCGCGGGGAACGTCACGTTGAGCTGGCGGGTCTCGCCGGCCTTCGCGCCGGTCAATTGGTCCTCGAAACCAGGAATGAGCTGACCCGAGCCGAGATTGAGCCTGAAATCGTCCGCCTTGCCACCCGGGAATTCAATGCCGTCGACCTTGCCGACGAAATCGATCACCACGAGGTCGTCCTTCTCGGACGGCGCGCCCTCTTCGCGCGGCGAGAAGGTTCTCGATTGTTCGGCCAGGCGATTGAGCGCATCGTCGACATCGGCGTCCTGTACCTCCCCAACCAGACGCTCGACCTTGAGCTTGGCGACGTCGGCGAGTTCAAACTCCGGCATCAGGTCGATCTTGACGGTGAATTCGAGATCGGATTTTCCGTCCACCACCTGCTGGTATTCGCTGACGAGATCGACTTTCGGCGGCGTCGCCGGTTTCAGCGCGTTGTCCGTGATCGCCTTCTGGCTCGACTCGTTGACGGCGGCTTCGACGATCTCGTTCATCATCGACTTGCCATAGGTCTTCTTCAGGAACGAGACCGGTGCCTTGCCCGGACGAAAGCCCTTGAGATGAAGCTTAGGCTTCATCTCCTCGAGCTTGCCGGTCAAGCGTTCGTTGAGATCGTTCTGCGGAATGACGACCGTGAACTCGCGGTGCAGGCCTTCGGAAACGGTCGATGTGATCTGCATTTCTCTAACTTCCCACCTTCCATTTGCACCCCATACCCGAAGGCTCGAAAGCCGCGAGGGGTGGTGCGGGCGGAGGGACTTGAACCCCCACGACTTTCGTCACTGGAACCTAAATCCAGCGCGTCTACCAGTTCCGCCACGTCCGCGTCTGAGCTGGGCCGGGGCCGATTTTGGGGCCGGACCGCCGGAAGCGCGCCCCTATAACAGGGGATTTAAAGGGTGGCTAGATCAGGGCGGCAGGGCAAGCGAGGCCTGGCCAAAGGCATACTGCCAGCCTTCGGGCGTTCTGACGTAGGTGTCGCTGAACCATAGTTTGCGGTCGAAGGCCTTGTCGCCGGTCTTGCCTTTGAGCCAGAGCTTGGCGGTCACCACGGCCGTGTCACCAAAGACGCGGACGACTTGCGAGCCGGGCTCCTCATCCTGTTGCTCATAAGTGCTCGCTTTGGTTCGTGCCGCCTTGAGCAGATCGTCTTTTGTGTAGATCGCGCCGTTGCCTGTCAGGAGAACCATGTTCTGGTGCAGGATCTTGTCCATCGTCGCGGCGTCGTTGATTTTCACCGCGGCCTGATAACGCGTATCGAGATCGGCGACGATCCTGGCATCGTCGACCGGTGTCGCGGACGCGGTGGTCATCGCAGCAGCAAGTCCCATCAGCGATGCTCCTAGTAACGCGATATGTGGTGCCATTTGAGCGCTCCATTTCAAGTCCTGATCGTCACACTAACGGGTGTCGCCGGCCCTGGTCCGCACGATGGCGTGAGGCATCAGTCCATCTTTCGCAGATACAACGCCACGTCCCAGTATTTGCCGAACTTGCGACCGATCTCGGGATAAGTGCCGATATGTTCGAAGCCGACGGAGCGATGTAGTGCGACCGAAGCTTCGTTCGGGAGCGTGATGCCGCCGAAGGCACGGTGGATGTCCTCGCCCGACAAGGCCTCGAACAACGTTCGATAAAGACGTCGCCCGATCCCCTTTCCGATCTCGCCGGGTGCCAGATAGACGCTGGTTTCAACGGAGGAACTGTAGGCGGCCTTTTCCTTGAACTTGGCCGAACAGACCCAGCCCAGCGGTCGGCCTTGATCGATCGCCACGAAGCATTGGTATTTTCCCATCTTGGCGAACTCGTCGAACCACTCCCGACGTTGCGCGAGCGTGCGCGGCTCGAGATCGAACGTAATCGGCGTATGGACGACATAGTGATTGTAGATCGCAAGCAGTTCGGGAAGATCATCCTGCTCGGCGTGCCGGATGGCGATGTCCGTCATCGTTCGACGTCCTTCAGCAGGCGAAACACCTTCGGGAGCTCTTCGGGCAGGTCCTCCGCGATCAGGCCCGGTCCGAACATCCTCGCCGCTTCCGCATGCAACCAAACCGCCATGGCGGCGGCATCGAATGAATCGAGTCCCTGCGCCATCAAACCACCGATGAAACCAGCGAGTACATCGCCGGAACCAGCGGTCGCCAATGCCGGCGGCGCATGACTGTTCACGATCGCGTGCCCATTCGGGCGCGCGACGACCGTATCTGAGCCTTTGATGAGCACGGTGCAATTCGCTTGGACAGCCGCGGCGCGGGCGGCTTCGACTTTGTTCTTTGACTCGCCGAGAACCCCGGGAAACACGCGCTCGAACTCACCTTGATGTGGCGTGAGCACCGCAGGCTCGCGCAGCAACGCGAACAGCGCCTCGGGTTCATCGGCGAACGACGTCAACGCATCGGCGTCGAGCACGCAAGCCGCGCCGCTTGCAAGTGCAGCACCGACGAGATCCGTGGTCACGCGTCCAACACCGCATCCCGGTCCGACCACAACGGCATTGAGTCGTTTGTCCTTCAAAAGTTTCGAGAGCCCGGATGCTCCGGAAAGTGGCTTGACCATGATGGCAGTCAGCGCGGCGGCATTGATCGCAAGTGCGTCGGGAGGGCTGGCGACGCTGACGAGTCCAGCTCCCACGCGCAGAGCGCCGCGCGCGGCAAGTCTCGCCGCCCCGGTGGCGTGCGCCGGACCGCTCACGACGATGCAGTGTCCTCTGGCGTATTTGTGATCTTCACTTCTCGGCCAGGGATAGCGCCAAAGCGCGGGACCGTTTTCGAACAGCTTCGGCTTGATCGCCGCGATGGCGGCTTCGGGAATACCGATGTCCGCCACGACCACTTCGCCACACTCGAGTGCGGCCGGCAGTAGCAGATGCGCGGGCTTCTTGCGGAAGAACGTGATCGTGAGCGCGGCTTCGACCGAGACGTCACCGAAGGCTTTGGCACTATCGCCATGAATGCCGCTCGGAACATCGATGGCGATGACAGGACTTTGTTGCTTCTTCAAACCCTGGACACGACTCCGCGCCGCACCTTCTAGAGGTCGCGAGAGCCCTGCCCCGAACAGAGCATCGACGAAGAGCTCGGCACTGCGACCTTGTTCCAAAGAAATGGTCTCGCCGGACCAGCGCCCCGCCATCACAGCCGCATCGCCCTTCAGCTGCGCGATTTCCACCGTCGTCTCGACCCAAACATCCCAGCCGCGAGCAGTAAGATGACGCGCGACCACGAATCCATCGCCGCCATTGTTTCCCGGCCCGCACAACACCGCACAGGAAGACGGCGACCAGCGCTTGCAGATTTCATTCGCGACTGCGAGGCCGGCTTCCTCCATGAGTTCGAGCGACGGCACGCCGTGTTCCACAGCGAAGCGGTCGGCGGCATACATTTCTTCGACGGTCAGGACTTCCGCGGTCATCGGACCCGATAGTGATAGCGATAAAGCTCGCAGGTGAATCCTAGACTCTCGTAGAGCCGAATGGCAGGCAAATTTGCCGCCACGACCTGAAGGCAGGCGCCCGTTGCGCCCATCTCCTGCCCGCGCCTGAGCAGCGCCGAAAGCGTGGCGCGAGAGTATCCGCGCCGGCGTTGCCCCGGTTCCGTCACCACCCATTGCAGACACATCATGCGCTCATGCACGGCGCCGAATGCGACCGAGACGATCTCGCCCTCCGCATCCCGCGCCTCGCCGAAGACCGCCGGAATGGCGAGATTGTCGAGCACGGCGTGCAACGCTCGCGCATCCTGCGGACTGCGGCGCGAGAGTCGGCGATGGGCTTCCAGCCACCGCGATGGCGGCCGTCTCTCGTGAACGTCGAGTGCGATGTCGCTGTCCGGATCGTGCGGCTGGCGCTTGCTGAAATTCATATAAAGCGTGCACGTCTCGTCTTCCTTCGCGTAGCCGCGATCCGCGAGAGCGAGATCGAGGTCTCTCGGGCCCGTCGACAGCACGCGGAAGAAGGACGGCTGGCCATGCGCGCGATAGATGTCTTCGCAATAGGCGATCTTCTCGCCAAGCGCGCGAACGCTTCTGCCGATGACGTTGACCGAGTTCGTGCGTCGCGTCTGGCCGTTGGCGAGCCGGATCAGCCAACCGTCGTAGAAGATTTCCTTGAGCGCCGGCCAGGCGTTCATGCAGGTCTCCTCGACTTGCGCATGCAATCTCGGCGTATCCATGTGGCTCTCCATCTCGGCAGGAACCGGACGGCGAGGCGAGTGAAACGAAAAGCCCCGCGCGTTTCCGGCGGGGCTTGGTGAAAATCGTCGCTAGAAAAAGCGCGCGCGCTCAGCCGCCCCATCGGAAGGTGGTACGGCGTCGCGCGGCAGCAGACGGACAAATCATGGCGCGCACCATACTGAAACCAGCCTCGCCTGCAAGGGCTTTCAGATCACCTCGTAGGCAAAGAGCAGCGCGATACCGGTGAGCGCCGCGAGTCCCAGCATGAAACAGAAATCGGCAAGACGCTCGATCACGCCGTTGGAATTGGGGACCGTCTCCAACCGGATCGAGACATAGGAGAGAATGGCGCTCGCCGCGAAGATGATCGCCGTCAGGGCGCAGTATTCGTCGACATGACTGGGGCCGATGCGGCCTTCGAGAAGCTTCACCAGGCCGATCGCGGTCACGCAGACGCCGACCATGGCGGTGGAGTTGGGAAGTATGTGACCGGAAAGGCCGCGCGTAGCCATCGTCAGAAACCTCGCGGCGTTTTGTCGAAGTGCGGATCGGCCATTTCATACGCGAACGCGGCGGACAGCACGCCCACGTCGTCGTACATCCGGCCGACGATCTGCAGGCCAACAGGAAGGCCGTCGCTGGAGAAGCCACACGGCACGCTGGCCGCCGGCTGCTGCGTCAGGTTGAAGGGTACGGTGAACGGCGTCCACGACATCCAGGCGTTGCCGTCATCGTCCAACGGCGAAAGCTTGTCGACATCGAATGCCGTCGTGGCCAATGCCGGCGTCAGCAGGAAGTCATACTTTTCCATGAAGACGCGCATCGCGCTGCCGTAGGCGCCTCGCGACAGTGTGGCGGCGAGATAATCCTTTTTGCTGATCTGAACGCCTTCCTCGGCCATGCGGCGCAGACCGGGATCGAGCAGCGCCTTTTTCTCCTCCGGATAATCACCGAGCAATGCGGCGGCGCCGGACCACCACAGCGCGCGGAAGATGGCGCCGGGATCGCCGCCGGGCGGATCGACGCGTTCGACGTGGGCGCCAAGCTGTTCGAAGCGCTTGGCGGCTGCCGCGACCAGCGTTTCGACTTCGGGAAGAACGCGCGTCGCAAAGCCCATGCGCGGACTGAAGGCAATGCGCTTGCCAGCGAGCGGAGATTCGATTTCGGCTGCATAGTCGGTCTCGTCGAACGGAAGCGAATGCCAGTCGCGAGCGTCGGGTCGTGCGATGACGTTCATCAACATTGCACTGTCGAGCACGGTACGGCTCATCGGTCCGACATGCGCCAGCGTTCCGAACGGCGACAGAGGATAGGCGGGGACGCGCCCAAAGCTGGGCTTAAGACCGAAGAGATTGCAAAAGCCGGACGGAATGCGGATCGAGCCGCCGCCATCGGTGCCGAGGCCGAGCGGACAAAAGCGCGCCGCGATTGCGGCCGCGGTCCCGCCCGACGAGCCACCGGGCGTCTTCGCCTTGTTCCACGGATTGCGCGTGGTGCCCGTCAGCAGGCTGTCGGTCGAACCCTTCCAGCCAAACTCCGGAGTCGTGGTCTTGCCGATCAAGACGGCGCCTGCTTCGCGCAGCCGCGCAACAGTTGGTGCGTCCGTATCCCAACTCTGGTTGGGATCGACCGTGCGCGAGCCACGCAACGTCGGCCAACCCTTGGTAAGGAGCAGGTCCTTGACGGCAACAGGCACGCCGTCGAGCGGCGACAACGGCTCCCCCGCCAGCCAGCGCGCTTCGGATGCTTCGGCCATCGCGCGCGACGCGTCCTGGTCGACGAGACAGAAGGAATTGATCTCGGCATCCAGCGCTTCGATCCGTGTCAGGCAGCCCTCGGTGACTTCGACCGGCGAGAGGTCGCGCGTTTGGAACTGTGCCGACAATTCCGACGCCGTCATCTCATGCGGTTCGTTCGCCATCGCGTCAGTTGACCTTGGTGAGCGGCGCTTCACTGCCCTTTTCGAGCAAGCTCAGCTTACCGCCATTCGTCTCGAATATCGTGACCGAGCAGTTGTCCGGCGAGAAATTCACCACGCGGTCATCGCCGCTCGCACTGCCGGCGAGGACATTAATCGCGACATAGTGCGAGAAGATGACGCTATCGGCGGATATGCCGGCAACGGTCGCGATGCAGGCCTCGCGCCATTCGGCTAGGTCGGCCGGAACGGTGCGCCAGGATCCCGCCATCAGCTTGCGCAGCCATTGCGAACGCTCTTCCAACGTCATGCCTTTGGGCGACGGGACCTCGGCGACCGCAGGCTCGATGACGGGCCGGCGCTGCCAAAGGGCGGCGAGCGGCGCGGCGGTTTCCTGCGTCCGGCGCAAGGGGCTCGAGATGATCGGCAGCGGTCCCTTCGCCTTCAACGTCTGGGCAACCGCTTCGGCTTGAGAGCGACCGCGGGCATCCAGTCCCGGGTCCATCCCTTCCCCGAACCCGGCTTCAGCTTTACCGTGTCGAACCATGTAGATGCGAGACATACCTTCCGCCTAACCCTTTGATATCGCACAATCCGCGTACATTCGAACCTTCGCCCAAACACAAATTAGGGGGCCCCTCCCCGTGACCAACGGCCCTCGCGGACCACCAACCGGTCGATACCTAAATAGGAATATTATCCGGAATGTCAAGCCCTCATTTCGAGAGCGCGTCCCACATCGCCATGGCGAGTCCGAACGCCCTGAGGTCGCCCGTGGTCGTGCCGACCATCCGGTTCATCGCATAGCCGAAGGTCGTCTTGGCATCCATGTCGATGATCGCGAGCGAGCCGCCATAACCGCCCCAGAACATCGAGTTGGCGTTGGGCAGCGGCAGAAGTCCGCCGTTGAGTCCGAAGCCCATGCCGAAACGCGCCGGCACATTCATGATCTTGTCGGTGCCCTCGATCTGGAGTTCGAGCGCCTTGCGGCATCCCGCTTCCGACATGAAGCGCTTGCCCTTTGCGACGCCGCCATTGGCGAGGATGGCGTGGATCTCGGCGATCGAGCGTGCATTGCCGGTGCCGCCGGCGGCAGGAATTTCGGCGCCGCGCCAGGCCCGCGTCTTGGTCTCTGCGACATCGATGCCGGGATTCATCGACATGTTCCGGACGAGCTCGCTCATGTTGGGCTGATCGCCGACAGCATCGCCCGCAACCGGAGGAATGAGCTCGGCAACGCGCGAATCCTCCGACGCCGGCAGACCGATGTGAAAATCGGCGCCGAGCGGTTCGGCGATTTCTTCGCGGAAGACGGTGCCAACCGTGCGGCCGTCAACGCGGCGGATCACTTCGCCGACGAGATAGCCTTGCGTCATCGCGTGATAACCGGGCGCTGTACCCGGCTCCCAGAACGGCGCCTGCGCCGCTAGCAGCGACGTTGCCTTTTCCCAATCGTAGAGATCGTCCTTGGTGATCTTTTCTTTCCAGCCGGAAAGACCGGCGGAATGGCTCATCAAGTGGCTGACCTTGATGCGCTCCTTGCCGTTGGCGGCGAATTCCGGCCAGTAACGCGCGACCGGCGCATCGAAATCGAGCTTGCCACGATCGGCGAGCAGAAGCGCGGTCAGCGCCGTCATCGTCTTGGTCGTGGAATAGACGTTGACGATCGTGTCCTTCACCCACGGACGCGTGCGCGCTGGATCGGCATAGCCGCCCCAGAGATCGACGACGGTCTCGCCGTTCTTTGTCGCGCAGAAGGATGCGCCGACATCCTGGCCGGACTCGAGATGGCCCGCGAAGACTTTGCGGACTTCTTCAAAGCCGTCGTAGGTGAAGCCGTCGACGGTATTTTTTGTGGCCAAATCTGCGCTCATCCGATGTCCCCAGAATAGTTTTCAACCGAAGCGGAACAGGTTGGTCTGCTCGCCCGTGCTCACCGTACCATGTTGCCCGAGAATTTCGGCACTTGTCATCCAGTTCAACGTCGCATCGTCGTCCGGCGTGTGGGCGATGAAGCGCTTGCCGTCCTTGAGCCGTCCGATGACGATGCCGAAACGCTTGCCGCGCCGGTCGACGACGACGGTGTAGGTCTCGACGGTTCCGCCGCCCTGCGGCTTCTCGACGACTTCGGGATGCGCCATCGCGTCGAGTTCCTTCTGGTAGCTCTTCGGATCCTCCCGTTGCCACGCGCCCGACGTCGGCTTGGTCGAATAGATGCCGGCCGAATGCTTGGTCACGTACCAGCCGTTGGCGGTGCAGAGGCCGAACTTGCCCGGCTGGGCGCGCAGCTTCTCCATCATCGTCACGATCGAATGCATGACGTAGTTGTTTCCCGGGCCGCCGAAATACGGCAGCCCGCCGGTGATCGTGAGCCCGCGCGGATCGTCGATCGCCAATTCAAGCTCCTGGCACCCGATCTGCACCGCCGAGGGAAAGCAGGAATAGAGATCGATGAACGAGAGATCGTTCGCGCCGATGCCGGCCATCGCGAACGCCTTCTTTCCCAGCGTGCGGATGGCGGGCGAGGAGTGATAGTTCACGCGTTCGCTGACGTTCCAGATGTCGTTGGCGTCGCCGCAGCCATGCAGGAACACCCATTTCGACTGCGGGATGTCGAGTTCGCGCGCCTTGGTCACGCTCGTCATGACCACTGCGGCCGCCATATCGACTTCGATCACAGCGTTGAGGTATTTCGTGTAGGGAAAGCCGACGAAGCGGTTCTTCTCCGACGGCGTCGAAATGTCAGTCGGCGTTCGATAAGTGGGAAACCAGGCGTTTGGATTCTCGGACGCCACTTTCGTGAACGGCGAGAAGAACTCGCCCAGCCACTTCAGCTGCTCGGCGGGCGTGCGACGCTTTTCGCCACGCAGGCTGTTTTCGAACAGGGGATAGACATTCACCGGAAACGCAAAGCCGTGGCGCCGCTCATACTCGCTGGTGCCCGGGCGCATATCGCCGACCTCGACCGGATCATCGCCCGGGTCGGCGTCCTCGCCCTTGCCCCAGCCGAGATCGACGCCCTGCTTCATCGAGCCGAGCAGCGAGGCGATATATTCCGCGCCGGCGAGCAGCGCGACATCGCATTCGCCGCTCGCAATTTCGGCAGCGGTGCGATTGACCAGCCATTGTGGCGTGTTGCCTCCGGTTGCGGTGTAGAAAGAGCGGCGCGGCTTCGCGCCCAGCCGGTTCGCCAAACTGTGCGGCGGATTGCGGAACATGCGCTTCGGCAACCTGCCCTGATCGCCCGGTGAGTCCGCCGTGAAACGCACCACGGATATCGTATCGACGGCCCCTGCGAGGTTCGTCGCGCCCGTGTCGGCGATGGCGCGGCATGAGATCTCCTCCAGCATCGTGATGGGATCGAGACTCTCCTTGAGCCGTCCTTCGCGCGCGGTTCGCTGCGTGAACTGCGCGGCTCCGACGAGGATGGGTGTGCGTGGATCAATGGTCATGACGATGCTTTCTTGGTTCCGAAATGTTTTTCCAGACGCGAGATCGCCTCTTGGATCACTTCGCGCTTCTTGCAGAAGGCAAAGCGCACCAGATTTTGCGGCTGGCCATCCTTGTAGAAGACGCTGAGCGGAATGAGCGCGACGCCGGCTTCGCGCACCAGGCGCTCGCAGAAAACACGATCCGGCTCGTTGGTCAGAGCGCTGATATCGGCGGTGAGAAAGAACGTGCCTTCGCAAGCCAGCGGCTTGAAGCCGAGCCGTTCGATACCCTGACGCAGAAGATCGCGCTTGGCTTGCAGCTCGTGCGTCAGGTTGAGCGTGAATGCCATTTCATGCTCGAGCCCATAGGCGACGCCGAGCTGCAGCGCCGGTGACGTCGTGAAGGTGATAAACTGGTGCGCCTTGCCGACGATCTCGACGAGCGCCTTGGGACCCGTCACCCAGCCGACTTTCCAGCCTGTTAGCGAAAAAATCTTGCCGGCCGAGCCGATGCGCACGCAGCGCTCGCGCATGCCTGGAAGACATATCAAAGGCGGGCTCGCCTTGCCGTCGAAAACGAGATGCTCATAGACCTCGTCGCAGATCACGACTGCCGGCGTTTCCTTCACAACGCGCGCAAGTGCCGCAAGTTCTTCTCTGTCGAAGACGCGCCCGATCGGATTGAGCGGCGTGTTGATCATGACTGCGCGGGTCTTCGGCCCAATCACAGCGCGCAGCGCATCTTCGCTCAAGCGAAAATCCGGCTCGACCAGCTTCACGCTGCGCACCACTGCACCGACTGCTTCGCAAATAGGGCGATAGCTGTCGTAGGACGGCTCGATCAGCACGACCTCCTCGCCGGCAGCGACGAGACCCATGATCGACGCGGTCAGCGCCTCGGTCGCGCCGGACGTCACCAGGACTTCGCTTTCCGGATCGAAATCGAGATCGTAGAAGCGCTTCGCGTGGTTCGCGATGGCGTGGCGCAGTTCGACGCGCCCCTTCATCGGCGGATATTGGTTCGGTCCTTCGATCAGCGCGCGCGAGGCGGCTTCTCTGAGCGCCATCGGTCCGTCTTCATCCGGGAACCCCTGGCCGAGATTGATTGCGCCATGCTCGACCGCGAGCGCCGACATGACCGTGAAGATGGTCGTGCCCTGACCGGCGAATACGGGGTTACCTTGCGGCATGCTGCACCTTCGCAAGACAGCGGGCGCCGTTTCAACAACGATTCTAATGCTCCGTCATTGCGCCACGGCCTGAACATCCTAAACTAGACCGCATATCAGCCGTTAGAAGGACGCTCGCCATGCCCCATGACATCGTGATCCGTGGTGGAACCATTGTCGACGGAACCGGCGCAGAGCCGTTCCATGGCGACGTCGGAATCGCCGATGGCAGGATCGCCGAAATCGGCGAGATCGCGGCCAAGGGCAAGCGCGAGATCGATGCCGAGGGCCATGTCGTCTCGCCGGGCTTCATCGATCTGCACACGCATCTCGATGCGCAGATCGGCTGGGATCCCGATCTCACGCCGATCAGCTGGCATGGCGTCACCACCGCACTGATGGGCAATTGCGGCGTGACGTTCGCGCCGTGCAAACCGAGCGATCGCGAATTCCTCGCCGGCATGATGGAGTCGGTGGAAGACATTCCGCGTCAGGCGATTCTCACCGGCCTGCCCTGGACGTGGGAGGACTACGGCGACTATCTCAACGCGCTCGACAAGCTCACGCCCGGCATCAATGTCGCCGGTCTCGTCGGTCATAGTGCCGTGCGCTACTACGTGATGGGCGAGCGCTCCTTCGCCGATCAGGCGAGCGACGACGAAAAGAGAAAGATGGCCGAGATCGTCGGCAGGGCCGTCGATGCCGGCGCAATCGGGTTCTCGACCAACCGCTTCGCGCCGCACAAGGCGCCCGACGGCCGCTCGATCCCCGGCACTTTCGCCGACGCCTCCGAACTTGTCGAAATCGGCAAGGCCGTCGCGCAACGCAATGGCTTGATGCAGGCGGTGGGTGCGACCGCTGATGTGCTCAGAGCGATCACCGATCAATCTCACAGCCGCGTCCTCTTCAGCTATGGCGTGAGCGGCGACAAAGGCGCGGGACGAAAGTCTGCTGAAGGACTCGACAGACTTTGCGAAGGTCGCGACTTGACCGCAATCAGCCAGGTCAAGGGCACGGGTTTCATGTTCGGACTGCAGTGCAGCCTGCCGTTCCGTGGCGAGAGCTGGGAGAAGATCCGCAACCTCGACCTCGCCGGCCGCCTGGCGGCGATCCGCGATTCCGAATTCGCCGACAAACTGACCGCCGAAGGCGAGACGCGTTTCGCGTTCGAGCACACCTATTATATCGGCGATGGCGAGACACCGAACCTGACCGCGCCGCGCAATCAGAGCGTGAAGGACGAGTTGGCAAAGACGGGCGAAAGCTTCGTCCAATACTTCCTCAGGCTCTCGCGCGAGACCGACGGACGCGCGCTCTTCAACTATCGCCTCTTCTGCCCGGACATGGACGAGCTCGGCGATCTGTTCGCCGGTTCGCGCAACGTGCTTCCGAGCCTCGGTGACGCCGGCGCACATGTCTCGCAGATCATCGATGCGGACTGGGCGACATTCACGCTCAAGTACTGGGTGAAGGAACGCGCGGTCTATTCGCTCGCCGAAGGCATCCGCCGCATGACGAGCGACGGTGCGCGGGTGATGGGCCTAAAGGACCGCGGCGTGCTCGCACCCGGCAAGCGCGCGGACGTGAACGTCATCGACATGGATCGATTGACTCAGCTCCAGCCGAAAATCGTCCACAACTTTCCGGGCGGCGCGCCGCATTTCACCCAGCGGGCACGCGGCTACAAGGCGACGCTGGTCAATGGCCAGATCAATGTTTTGGACGATCAGCACACCGGCGTGCGGGCCGGCGTGGTGCTCCGGCACGCGCACTGACGGACCCGGCATTCGCACAACAATCGGTCAAACCGCTCGTTTGTTGTGCAGTGCCGGCGAAGGCCCTCGCCGATCTCCGCGCAAAGCGTTGAATTTCCTGGACGAAATCCGGCGCGCAAACCGGCACAAGTCCTGCTAAATCGCTAACTGCGGCGAACTTTCAAACCGCCGAGGAGACATGGATGAAGAAGATCGAGGCGATCATAAAGCCGTTCAAGCTCGACGAGGTGAAGGAGGCCCTGCAGGAAGTCGGCGTCCAGGGCATCACCGTGACGGAAGCCAAGGGTTTCGGGCGGCAAAAGGGCCATACCGAGCTTTACCGCGGCGCGGAATATGTCGTCGACTTCCTGCCCAAGGTGAAGATCGAGATCGTTGTCGAGGACAGCCGGCTGGAAGCCTCAGTCGATGCCATCCAGAAGGCTGCGCGCACGGGACGCATCGGCGACGGCAAGATATTCGTCCTGAATGTCGAGGAAGTCATTCGCATCCGCACTGGCGAGACCGGCGCCGATGCCATCTAAATATCCCGTGGTGGGGTGGTTCAACTTCGTGAAAGGGAAGAGCGAAGACAATGGCACATAGTCCGCAAAGCATTTTGGCGATGATCAAGGCCAAGGAGGTCAAGTTCGTCGACCTCAGGTTCACCGATCCGCGCGGCAAGTGGCAACACGTGACGTTCGACCTGTCGATGGTCGACGAGGATTTCCTGACGCACGGCACGATGTTCGACGGTTCGTCGATCGCCGGCTGGAAGGCGATCAACGAGTCCGACATGACGCTCGTTCCCGATCTCGAGTCCGCGGTGATCGATCCCTTCTTCGCAGCGACCACGCTGCTTCTCGTCTGCGACGTCGTCGAGCCGACCACCGGCCAGCGCTATGGCCGCTGCCCGCGCTCCATCGCCAAGGCCGCGGAGAAATACGTCAACTCCTCAGGCGTCGGCGACAGCACCTACTTCGGCCCCGAAGCCGAATTCTTCATCTTCGACGATGTGCGCTTCGATGTCGGAATGAACAAAGGCTTTTACGCCATCGACTCGATGGAAGGCGCCTACAACACCGGTACGGAGTATGAGCAAGGCAATCTCGGCCACCGGCCCGCAGTCAAAGGCGGCTACTTCCCGGTCCCGCCGGTCGATTCCGCGCAGGACATCCGCAGCGAAATGCTCGCCATCATGGGCGACATGGGAATCCAGCCGGAAAAGCATCACCACGAAGTCGCGACTGCGCAGCACGAACTTGGCTTCAAGTTCAACACGCTGACCAAGTGCGGCGACAACATGCAGATCTACAAGTACGTGATCCATCAGGTCGCGGCCGCCTATGGCAAGACGGCGACATTCATGCCGAAGCCGGTCTATGGAGACAACGGCTCGGGCATGCATGTGCATCAGTCGATCTGGAAAGGCGGAAAGCCGCTCTTCGCCGGTTCGGGCTATGCCGATCTGTCGGACACCTGCCTCTACTACATTGGCGGCATCATCAAGCACGCCAAGGCGCTCAACGCGCTCACCAACCCGCTGACGAATTCCTACAAGCGCCTCATTCCGGGCTTCGAGGCGCCCGTTCTGCTCGCCTATTCGTCGCGCAACCGCTCGGCGTCCTGCCGCATCCCGTTCTCCGCTTCGCCCAAGGGCAAGCGCGTCGAAGTGCGCTTCCCCGATCCGGGCGCGAACCCGTATCTCGCCTATGCCGGCATGTTGATGGCAGGTCTCGACGGCATCGAGAACAAAATCCATCCCGGCGATCCGATGGACAAGGATCTCTATGCCTTGCCGCCGGAGGAGTTGAAGGAAGTGCCGACCGTCTGCGGCTCGCTACGCGATGCGCTGTCCTATCTTGACCGCGACCGCGCCTTCCTCAAGAAGGGGGGCGTGTTCAGCGATGACTTCATCGACAGCTACATCGAACTCAAGATGGGCGAAGTCTACGCCTTCGAGCACACGCCGCATCCGATCGAATTCAAGATGTACTATTCGGTCTGAGGCGAAGTCAGAAACATCCGAGGGCGCGATCGCGAGGTCGCGCCCTCGTTCTTTTCGGCACCCGACCTCCCACTACGCCGCGACGGATTCTTCGACTTTCGCCCCGGGCACCTCGGCCGGAAGCACGACATAGGCGCAGCAGCCCTTGCCGGGTTCGCTTTCGAGCCAGGCGCGTCCCCCGTGCAGTTCGGCGAGGCCGCGCACCAGCGCTAGGCCGAGGCCGGTACCCCCCGCCTGGCGGTCGTAGCGATTGTCGACCTGGCTGAACGGCGTGAAGATCCGGTCGAGTTTCTCGCGCGGGATACCCGGACCATTGTCCTGCACCGAGATCTGGAAACCGCCGCTGCGCGCCGCCTCCGCGCGAACGACGATGCGTCCGCCGTCGGGCGTGAACTTGACCGCGTTCGAACACAGGTTGATGAGGATCTGTTTCAAGGCGCGCTCGTCGGCATAGAGCGGCGGACAGGCGGGATCGATCTCGATCGCCAACGTCTGCTGGCGTTCGCGCGCCTTTGCGCCGATCAACTTCAGCGCGGTGTCGAAAGTGCGATGTGCATCCAGCGGATGCGGCGCGATCTCCATCTTGCCGGCCTCGATCTTGGCAACGTCGAGCAGATCGTTGATGAGGCTCAAGAGGTGCGCGCCCGACGAGTGTATGTCGCCGGCATATTCCTTGTAGCGCGTCGAACCGACCGGGCCCAAATGCTCTTCTGCGATGATCTCCGAAAATCCGAGAATGGCGTTCAACGGTGTGCGCAACTCGTGACTCATGTTGGCGAGGAACGCGGTCTTCGACGCGTTGGCCGTCTCCGCTTCGAAGCGCTTGCGCAAAGCCTCGTCGCGCGTCTCTTCGAGTTCGCGCGCCAGGTCTTCGACCTGGAATCTGAGGCGCGCATCTTCATCGACGCGCCGCGGCAAGCGTCGACCGTCATAAAATACCTGCGTCGCACAGGCCGGAATGAAGAGCGCGATGGCGTAGTCGAGCGTCGTGTCGCCGAATGCGAAGCGCAAGGCTGCGATGGCAGAGATCGGAGCGAGGCTCGCAATGAAGACGTCCATGTGGCTGGCCCGGCTGACGACCAACCCTGCCAGCATGGCGATGGTCGCGCCGGCGAGGAAGACGTGATTGATCTGGCTCGCCGGATCCCACAAGAGCCACGGAATGAGCCCCCAGATGGCGCTGATGCAGAGCTGCAATGCCGTCATCCGGCTGAACCACGGCCTGACCGCCTCGTAGTCCGACTTTCCCTTGGTCGAGGTCTCGTAGAATGTCACCACATTCGCGGCGAGGAACATCGTGATCGCGACGACGCAAGGCAGAAGAACGGTTTCGGCGAGCGGACGGCGGCCGAGATAGCCGAATGAATCCGAGCTGATCCAGGCCAGCGCCAGCGCCCAAAGCGGCGAGGTGTAGCGTGTCGAGCGGACCGCGGACGCGATGAGATCGAGCTGAGCGTTGAGGACACGCACGTCCGCACTCCGCCTAACTCTCAACTGCTGCCCGAACCCCAACGCACGTCCTCGCCAAAAGCCGCGAAACTTGCAGGGGATCGTAAGCCGCGTGTCTTAAGATAGTCTGAGACGCGAAACCGAGTTAGCGGCGCTTTGCGGGCATTTCTGCGTTGGTTGCTAAATGAATGTTCAAAACAGTTTCGCGGAAAAAAGTTTTCGTTAACGTAGAAAATCAACGCGAATCGCGTTCACTCGCCTGCAAGGACTGCGATGGCCAAGGCACCCGACCTCTTCGACACGGCGCAACCCTCATCCAAGGCCTACACGGCCAAGGATATCGAGGTCCTCGAGGGCCTCGAACCGGTTCGCCGCCGTCCGGGCATGTATATCGGCGGCACGGACACGCGCGCTCTTCACCATCTCGCGGCCGAGATCCTCGACAATGCGATGGACGAGGCGGTGGCCGGACACGCGACGCGCATCGAAATCGAGTTTGCGGCCGGCGATGTCTTGACGATCCGCGACAATGGCCGCGGCATTCCCATCGACCCGCATCCCAAATTCAAGAGCAAGTCGGCGCTCGAAGTGATCATGACGACGCTGCATGCCGGCGGAAAATTCGGCGGCAAGGTGTATGACACATCGGGCGGACTGCACGGTGTCGGTGCTTCGGTGGTCAATGCGCTGTCGGAATGGATGGAGGTCGACGTCGCGCGCGACAAGCAAGCGCACAAAATGCGCTTCGAGCGCGGACATGCGGTCGGCAAGTTGAAGAGCGTAGGCGCCGTCAATCGCCGAGGCACGATTGTCTCCTTCAAGCCCGACACGCAGATTTTCGGCAAGGACACCCACTTCTCGCCCGCGCAACTCTATCGCATGGCCAAGTCGAAGGCTTATCTGTACCGCGGCGTGGAAATCCGCTGGAAGTGCGATCCCGCCCTGATCAAGGATGAAACGCCGTCCGAGGACACGCTCAAATTTCCCGGCGGCTTGCTCGACTTCCTGCGTTCCGAAACGGAGGGCAATGCCACGGTTACGCCGCGCGAATTCTCCGGCCGAACGGAAAACCGCGACGGCAAGGGCGCAGTTGAGTGGGCTGTGACCTGGACGCCGCAGATCGATCCCTTCGTGCATTCCTACTGCAACACGATCCCGACGCCGGACGGCGGCACCCACGAACAAGGTCTGCGCAATGCGCTGAGCAAGGCGCTTCGCAGTCACGGCGAACGCAGCAACAACAAGAAGACCGCTCTCATCGCGACCGAAGATGTGATGGCCGCCTGCTGTGCGGTTTTGTCGGTCTTCATCCGCGATCCGGAGTTCCAGGGCCAGACCAAGGACAAGCTGTCTTCGCCGGATGCGCAACGTCTGGTCGAAACCGTTGTGCGCGATCATTTCGATCACTGGCTGGCGGAGAGTCCCCAGGACGCCGACCGCCTTTTCGACTTTGTCATCGAGCAGGCAGAAGAGCGTCTGAAGCGGAAGCAGGAAAAGGAAACTGCGCGCAAATCCGCGACGCGCAAGCTTCGTCTTCCCGGCAAGCTCGCGGACTGCACGCGCGATGCGGCTGAAGGGACGGAAATCTTCCTGGTCGAGGGCGATTCTGCCGGCGGCTCGGCGAAGCAAGCGCGCGACCGCGCTACCCAGGCGATCCTGCCCTTGCGCGGAAAGATTCTGAACGTCGCCAGCGCGACGTCCGAGAAGCTGCAACAGAACCAGGAGCTCTCCGATCTGGTGCAGGCGCTGGGTTGCGGGACGGGCACAAAATATCGCGACGATGATTTGCGTTACGACCGCGTCATCGTCATGACGGATGCCGATGTCGACGGCGCCCATATCGCTTCGCTGCTGTTGACGTTCTTCTACCGCGAGATGCCGCAATTAATCGCGCGCGGCCATCTCTATCTCGCCATGCCGCCGCTTTACCGTCTGACGCAGGGTTCGAAGACGGAATATGCGCGCGACGATGCGCATCGCGATCAGCTGATGAAAACCGTCTTCAAGGGCAACGCCAAGGTCGATGTCGGCCGCTTCAAGGGACTGGGCGAAATGATGCCGGCACAGCTCAAGGAAACCACGATGAAGCCGGGCAACCGTACCCTCGTACGCGTCGATATCGCCGACAGCGACAAGAAGCGCACGGCAGATCTGGTCGAGCAGCTGATGGGCAAGAAACCCGAATTGCGCTTCCAGTACATCCAGGAAAACGCCGAATTCGCGACCAACGTGGACGTTTAAGGTAGTTTCACCTTTCCGAAAACGATCGTCGTGTCGCCGGACTGCGACGCGACGGTCGTTGCAGGTCTGACACTTTCGATCTGCTCGCCGTCTGGCGGAATGGCGTAGTCGATTTCTGCGATCCACATCTCAACCGGTTGTGTTTTGGCGAAGTGCAGAGTGACGCTCTTGTTGCGGCAATCGCGCGTCAAACAGCCGAAGACCGTCCCAAGCGGATTCACCGCATTGGGCAGGGGGATGAAGCGGTTGCCTTCGAACTCGATCCGGTCGAGTCCCGAATTCCTGGGAACGACCAGCAGCATCTCGTTGGTCCGTTCAGAGCCTTGCAACGTCATGGTGACGAGTCTGCCTGTGGCATCTGCGATATTTTCGAAAGCGGCGGCGGGCGGCGGGAAACGGTTCGCACCTGCCGGCGCGAGAAAGGCAGGTTGCGACGAGATCGGCGACGCTTTGACGGGCTTGTCTGAGAACCGCATGACATGCCGAAACGCCTCCGGGAGTGGCGTTTGAGTGTCAATTGCCCACAAGGACTTGTTGCTGACGTGATCGTCGAGGAAATCGACATTCAGGCGTTGCGGCGAGAGCGGGCTGAACGCGGGTTGAAGCCCCGCCATCCAGGCGCAGAACAAGGCCGCCACGCCAAGCAGCGACGAGGTCCAGATCCAGGCGCGTCTTCCAAGAGGCGCGATCGCGAGAAACGGCAGAAACGCCATCGTCCCGAATGCGGCCGGCACGGTGAACAGCGGATGGGCGACAAGCCCCTGCACGCTCTCGGCCCCGGCGGCAAGCGACAACCAGATCACCAGAGCCGGAATCGCAGCCAGGAAGATCGCGACCTCCCCCGAGCGGCCGTCCCATGCGTCCGCGAGGCGGGACTGAATGAGCAGGATGAGGGAGCCGATCAGGGCCGGGAAGAGGAAGTACGGACTGAGCCCCGGCAGCAGCGCGGCCGTCAGTATCGCCAGTGCCGACATCCAATACCAAACCGCGAGAGCCGAGCGCCGCGCCGTCGAAAGCCGTGCAACAAGAACGCCGACACTGGTCACTCCGAGCGCCAGCGCCAGGCGCAACCAGAGAGGATAGGCATAGGACGGGTTGGGTTGTCCCGAAACGAGCTCGGCGACCTTGTGCAAGATAAAGCCCGCCGCGACGCAACCGACGACCATGGCAAGCGGCATTGCCAACGCGCGCAGCCAGCGCCAAAATCCATTTTCCTCATCGCGCGAAAGATATGTCGCTGCGACGAGAAAAAGGAACGACAGAATCGCAAGCGGCAAGGTCCAGCTCGCCGGCATGCGCGGCAGAAGATAGCCGAGCAGCGATATGTAAACGTCGTCAGCGCCCTTGAGACTCTCGAAATCGGTCTTCATCAGACCGCCGGCGATGCCAAGCATGTTGTCGCCGTGGTTCTGCAGAGACGCCAGACTCAGATTGTCGCGTCGATCGAGCGGTGTGTGGTAATGCGCAACATTTCCATTGAATGCGAAATTGTAACCGATGAACCCGGCGTTGAGGAAAAGCGTGAGGTCGGTGTCGTTCGGCAGGTACTTGTAGATCACTGCGGTCAGAGAGCTGGTGGCGTATGTCGGAACGCTGTTCGCGTAGAGATCGATGAGCCGCCCGTTGCCGGGACTGGTCTGGAACATGAGGCTCGGGCCTTGATTGCCCCGCGCCTCGACGTTGACGACGGCGCCGACCTTCGCCTTCAACGCCGGATTGTCCAGAAACGCAGCGGCGCCGAGCAAGCCGGCTTCTTCGCCATCGGTGATGACGGCGATTACCGGATGCAGGCTCGTCGATCCGCGCGCCTTCAGTGCCCGCACCGTCTCCAAAATCGTGGCGACGCCGGACTGATCGTCGGCGCCGCCGGGACCGGCCGGTACCGAGTCATAATGGGCAAGAAGTATGATCGCCTTGCCCGTGCCCGGCATCACATCGGCGATGACGTCCTCGGTGGTACCGCAGAAAAACACGCCGAACTTGGCCTGGCGGTCGAAACAGCCCGTTCCGCGATAGACGTTGGTCTGCACGCCCAGCGCAGCGAACTCCATGCGCACGCGATCGCGTACGGCTTGATTGGCCGGCGTCGAGACCGGATGGGGAACTTCGGGTCCGAGAAGACGTCCGAGTGTCGCGTCGGCGCGCGCAGCGGAGAATTCGGTGGCGGCTGCATCGAGGCCCAGCGGAACCGGGAGACCGTTGAAGGTGTTTGCTATCAGCCAGACCGCCACAGCGATCAGCATCAAGCTTGCCACCCTCGCGACGGCGTCAGCGTTTCGCGACTCCATGGGACCCCCTCCCTCGGCACAGCCAAGGGTCGCGCCCTCGCGCTCGCTTGTCGAGGCGCGGTCAACGACCCGAACAGAACGCCGAGGAAGTGTGCCAAATCGGTCGCTCGCTACGCGTCATGGCGCCGCCACAGGTTGACAATCCGTCTCGCAACCCTATGTTGCAGCGCATATACGATTCGGCGGCCAATCCGGGCCAGCCGCAGGGCGTTCGCAACACGCCCCACTTTAGGAGCGTGCGACGAACATTGTGACGACGGCCGGTACGAACACCGGCAGCGAAGAAGCCCTTGATTCTCCTTCTTCATTGATAAAAGACGAGACGGCATCGGCAAAGCCCGAGACGACCGGTTTCGATAGCCTCGGGCTATCACCCGAAGTGCTGAAGGCGGTGGCCGAAAGCGGCTACACCACGCCGACCCCGATCCAGGCTCAGGGCATTCCCCATGTGCTGAAGCGGCGCGATGTCGTCGGCATCGCCCAGACAGGCACGGGCAAGACCGCGTCTTTCACGCTGCCGATGATCGAGATGCTGGCGCGCGGCCGGGCCAAGGCGCGCATGCCGCGCTCGCTCATTCTGGAACCGACGCGCGAGCTTGCGGCTCAGGTCGCAGAGAGCTTCGAGCGCTATGGCAAATACAACAAACTCTCGATGGCGCTTTTGATCGGCGGTGTGTCGTTCGATGACCAGGACAAGAAGCTCGATCGCGGCGTCGACGTCTTGATCGCCACGCCCGGCCGGCTGCTCGATCACTTCGAGCGCGGCAAGCTGATGCTGAGCCAAGTCAACATCCTCGTCATCGACGAAGCCGATCGTATGCTCGACATGGGATTCATTCCCGACGTCGAGCGCATCTGCAAGCTCATCCCCTTCACGCGCCAGACGCTCTTTTATTCCGCGACGATGCCGCCGGAAATCCAGCGCCTGACCGAACAGTTCCTGCACAATCCCGTGCGTGTCGAAGTGAGCCGTCCGGCCACCGCCGCAACCACGATCCAGCAACTGATCGTCAACGTTCCCGCGAACGACTGGGCCAAGCGCGAGGCGCTCCGCCGGCTCATTCGCGAGGTCGAGCCGAACCTCAACAACGCCATCGTGTTCTGCAATCGCAAGCGCGACGTGGACGTCGTGGCGAAGTCGCTCCTCAAGCATGGCTTCAACGCCGCGCCGCTGCATGGTGACCTCGACCAGTCGCTGCGCACCAAGACGCTCGACAGTTTCCGTTCGGGCGAGTTGAAGTTGCTCGTGGCGAGCGACGTGGCGGCGCGCGGTCTCGACATCCAGGCCGTGAGCCACATCTTCAACTTCGACGTTCCGTTCCACGCCGACGACTATGTGCACCGCATCGGGCGGACCGGGCGTGCCGGACGTACCGGTCATGCCCTGATGCTGGCGACGCCGCGCGATGGACGCCAGGTCGACGCGATCGAGCATCTCATTAAGACGACCATTCCACGCCAGACGATGGAAAATCTCGAGATTCGTGAAGACCGCAAGCCGCGCGACGAGCATGAGCGCAAGCGCGGTGCACGCGAGCGTCAGCGCAAGGACAAGTTCCGTCCCGACAAATTCCATGATCATGTTGCAGCGATGGCGCCCGCTGCTCCTGTCGTGGCGATGCCGGTTGCGGTTGTTCCAGAGAAAGCTGCAGAGGCAACGCCCGTCCGGCGCGAACGAAAACACGAACCGCGACGCGACAAGCATCATCAGCCTCAAAAGAAACGTGACCCGGAACAAAGGGCCAGCTTCGACCGCAAGAATGACGCCACGCCCGTAAAGCCGGAAAAGCATCAGCTGCCGGCGTTTCTCTTTCGTCCAGTACGGCTCGCCAAGAAGGCCGACGTCGAAAGTTGAGCGGGTTTCAACAACTCGACTCTCACATCGCCAACTGGCGGCTGACGCTCGACGGCGAACCGTTCGAAACGCACAGCTCGTGGCTCTGCTTTGTCCGGCGCGGTCAGGACCGTGCCGTCCTCAAAGTCTTCAGGCCGGGAAGCGACGAGGCGCCAGGTGCACGCTTTCTGTCGTTGCACAAGGGCGTTGGAACCGTGCGCGTTTTGGAAAACGATCCGAAAGCGATTCTTCTGGAGCGCGTTGTTCCCGGCACCAGACTGGAGACGCTATCTTTCACAGGTCGTGACGATGAAGCGACGCACATCATCTGCGACACCATCGAAGGGCTGCAGTCCTGCCGTGCCGGCATCACCGGCTGGCCCGGACACGAAGAACAACTCGCCGAGTTCAAGCGCCGTATTGCCATCGAGCCCTTGACGACCGAGATCGCGGCGCGCGCGCAGGCGCTTTTTTTGGAATTGGAGGCCTCGCAGGAACACCTGGCCCTCCTGCACGGCGATCTCCATCACGAGAATATTCTGTTCGACGAGGAACGCGGCTGGCTCGCTATCGATCCGAAAGGTGTCGTCGGCGATCTCGCCTATGAGCTTGCCGCGCCGTTGCGTAATCCGCTGGCAGACCCCGACATGTTCATGACGCCGGCCCAGATGGATCGTCGCGTCGGCATCTATTGCGAGCGGTTGGAACTGGATCGTCGGCGCGTCCTCGGCTGGTGCTTCGCCCGCAATGCCATTGCGGCATTGTGGTATGCGGATCGCACACCGGAGCCAAAGCGTGACAAAGCTTGGCCGGCCGCGACGCTCGCCGCGCTCACACTTCTCGACGCTTAGCGCTTGATGCCGCCGTCCAACATCTTCTGGATCGCCGCGCCGTAGGGCGGACGCATCATCGCCGTCAGGTCGCGGCCAGATTGCTGGAACACCGCCTTAGCGTGGCTGAAGGTACGAAAGCCGTCGATGCCGTGATAGGCGCCCATGCCCGACGGCCCGATTCCGCCGAAGGGCAAGTCCTCCATCGAGACATGCATGACGACATCGTTCACCGACACGCCGCCAGAAGTGGTGCGCGTCAAGACCTCGTCCTGCTCTTTTGAGTCTTTGCCGAAATAATAGAGGCCGAGCGGACGGGCATGCGCGTTCACATAGCCGATCGCTTCGTTGACATGCGTGTAAGTCTTCACCGGCAAAAGGGGCCCAAAGATTTCGTCCTTCATGATCGCCATGTCGTCCGTCGGATTGAGAACGAGCGTCGGCGGGATCTTGTGATAGGGCTGCTGACGAAAATCTTCCTTCGCCGGATTGAGCTCGACGATTTCCGCGCCCTTCGCCTTCGCATCGTCGATATAGCCGTTCAGGCGATCAAAATGCCGTTGATTGATGACCGAGGTGTAGTCCGGATTGTCCTTCAACGTCGGGAACATCGCGCTGATGCTCGCCGCCGCTGCGCCGACGAATTCACCTGCCTTCGCCTGAGGCACCATGACATAGTCCGGCGCCAGGCAGATTTGACCGGCATTCAGCGTCTTGCCCATCATCACGCGCTTTGCCGCCAGCGCCATATCGGCGGACTCACCGACGATGACCGGTGACTTTCCGCCAAGCTCCAGCGTTGTCGGCACGAGATTCTCTGCCGCCGCCTTCATCACGTGATAGGCGATCGAAGTGGCGCCCGTGAACAGCAGATGATCGAACGGCAGGCGCGCGAACGCTGCGCCAACCTCGGCGCCGCCCGTGAAGACCGCAACTTCCGTCTCGTCGAACGCCGTCTGGAACATGCGCGCCATCAGCTCGGAACTGCGTGGCGTGAATTCGCTGGGCTTGATCATCGCGCGGTTGCCGGCAGCGAATACGCCCGCGAGCGGCGTGAAAGTCAGGTTCACCGGAAAATTCCACGGCGAAATGATGCCGATCGTGCCCTTGGGTTGGTATTCGACATAGGCTTTTGCACCGAGCAGGCCGAGGATTGCCGGGCTGACCTTGCGCTTCTCGCGCTTCATCCATTTGCGCAGATTTTCCTTGGCGTGCTTCAGCGGCGCGATCGAGCCCGACACATCGGTCAAAAGCGTTGCGTGCACCGAGCGGTGACCGAAGTCTTCGCGCAATGCCTCGGCGATGGCGTCCTTGTGTCCGACCAAGAGGCCAATCGCGCGATCGAGCCATTCGATGCGCGTCTCGGCGCTGAGAGGTCCTTCCTTCAGATGGGCCTGGCGCTGGCGCTCAAGCACGTCACGCATTCTTGACGCGGGGGCGGCAGCAGGAAGAGGCGTGGATTGTTGAGCGCTCATGTCGCGGCTCCTTTTGGGGTAATTCATCGAGTTAATCAGTCCCGGTGCCGCCCTTCAATGGCTGACAGTTTGCGTTGCGTAACGTTCGCTCTGATTGAAGACTTCTCACTCTTTCCAACATGCGCGAAGTGCGTATGCTGCAGCGCTGAACAGCCGCGGAGAGCAGGATGCGCACGGATTTCGATCGAGCCTATGTCACGGCACACGGCAATGTTGCGGTCCTGACGCTGAACCACCCTGAAGCCATGAATGCGGCGGGCACAAAGCTGGTCAAAGGCGCGGCGGCGGCGCTCAACTTCATCGAGAAAAAGGACAGCGGCTTTCGCGCCATGATCCTGACCGGTGAAGGCCGCGGCTTCTGCTCCGGCGCCAACCTCGCGGAGCGCGGCAGCGAAGAGACCGGCGTCGGTCATGCGCTGGAGACCGTCTACCATCCGTTCCTGCGCAGATTGCGCGATCTCTCGATCCCGTTCGTCACCGCGGTGAATGGTGCCGCAGCCGGCGTCGGCATGAGCATCGCGCTGATGGGAGACATCGTCGTCGCCGCCCGTTCCGCTTACTTCCTGCAAGCGTTCACGCGCATTGGCCTTGTTCCCGATGGCGGTTCGACATGGCTTCTGCCGCGTCTGATCAGGCTGGCGCGCGCCAAAGAGCTCTCGCTCCTGGCGGAACGCCTGCCGGCGGAAAAGGCGCTCGAATGGGGACTGATCAACCGCGTCGCCGACGACAATGCGCTGATGGGCGAAGCGCTCAAGCTTGCCGAACAGCTGGCAAACGGACCGTCCGCCTTGACGGTGACACGCAGCCTTTATTGGCAGAGCCCGCTCAACACTTACGAAGAACAGCTCGACCTGGAACGCATCAGCCAGGAGCGCGCCGGCCGGACAGAAGATTTCATGGAAGGCGTCAGCGCCTTTCTGCAAAAGCGGCAGGCCAAGTTCAAAGGGAAATAGATCGGCGCCCTTCCCTTCTGCGGTTGCTCGCGCGTCCGTGATTTGCTAGCCGACCCCATCTGCTGACCTACTTCGCCCGGCACGTTACGCGGGTATTCAGCTGCGTCTGCAACGTGTCGCCGGACATTTCCAGATTCGATGGAGGACAGAGTGTTTCGTTCGAATATCGCACTTGTTGCCACTGCAATCCTCATCGCGGCTCCAACGAAATTGCTTGCCGCGCCTGCGGGTCACGCCGCGGTACTGCCCTGGGGCGTGGAGTTGGCCTACATCGACAAAACCGTGAAGCCCGGCGACGACTTCTTTCTCTATGCCAATGGCAATTGGGTGAAGCACGACGTCATCCCGGCCGACCGCACCTATTCCGGCGTGAATTTGGAACTCGACAAGGAAAACGAAGCGCGCCTGAAGGGCCTCGTCGCCGAACTCGCGGCATCGCCAGACAGCAAACTCACCGCCGAAGGGCGCAAGTTGCGCGACCTCTACTCCGCCTTCATGGACACCAAACAGATCGAGGCGAACGGTCTCAAGCCGGCGGAGAAGGACCTTGCCAAAATTGCCGGCCTGAAATCGCTGAGCGATGTCGCCCGCGCGATTGGCGATCCTTCGCTTGGCCTCGATGGACCCTTCTCGCTCTCATTCGGAGTCGACGACAAGAATTCCGATATCTACTCCGTCAATCTCGGCCAATCCGGCCTCGGCATGCCCGATCGCGACTACTACCTGAAGAGCGACAAGGAAATCGTCGCGACGCGCGCCGCCTACAAGAAGTATCTTGAGCAGATGCTCGCCATCGCCGGCGTCAAGGACGCGGGCGCGCGTGCAGAAAAGGTATATGCGCTCGAACTGGCCATCGCGAAGGTCAGCTGGCCGGCTGCCGATCGGCGCGATGCGGACAAGATCTACAATCCGATGACGTTTCCGCAGCTGAGACAGTTGGCGGCCGGGTACGACTGGAATGCGATGTTCGCCGCGGCGGGCGTGTCTCCTACTTCGCCCAAAGGCGACCGCAAAGTCGTCGTGGCGGAGAAGTCCGCGTTCCCGAGCCTGGCAAAAGTGTTCGCTGCGACGCCAATCGAGGTGTGGCGCGACTATCTGACGGTGCGGTACCTGCACAGTTTTGCGTCGTACCTTCCCAAGAAGGTGGACGATACAGACTTCGCCTTCTACGGCAAGGCGCTGAACGGCAAGACTGCGCAACTCGACCGCACCATCCGCGCGATCAACTTCTTGGACGGCGCAATGGGCGAAGCGCTGGGCAAGCTCTATGTCGCCAAATATTTCCCGCCCGAGGCAAAGGCGAAGGCGCTGGCGCTCGTTCGCAACTTGCTCAAAGCCTATGACGCCGATATCCGGACGCTTGCCTGGATGACGCCGCCGACGCGCACGAAGGCGCTCGAGAAGCTTCACGCCATGGCATTGAAGATCGGTTATCCCGACAAGTTCCGCGACTATTCGGCGCTTTCCATCGATCGCGCCGATCTTGTCGGGAGCGTCAAAAACGCCAATGTTTTCGAGTGGAATCGACAATTGCACCGCATCGATCGTCCCGTCGATCGCACCGAATGGGGCATGACACCGCCGACGAACAACGCGTATGACAATTTCAATTTCAACGAGATCGTCTTTCCGGCCGGCATCCTGCAGCCGCCTTATTTCGATCCCAATGCCGACGACGCGGTGAACTATGGCGAGATCGGCGCGACGATCGGGCACGAGATCAGCCATGCCTTCGACGATCAGGGTTCCAAATACAATCCGCGCGGCATTTTGCAGAATTGGTTCACGCCGGACGATCTGAAGAACTTCAAGGAACGCGGCAACGCCATCGCCGCGCAGTATGATCAGTATCAACCATTGCCCGGTCTGCACCTCAATGGCCGGCTGACCCTCGGCGAAAACATCGCGGACATTGCCGGGCTCGTGATTGCTCTTAAGGCCTATCACATTTCTCTTGGCGGCAAGCCGGCACCGGTGTTGAACGGTTTGACCGGCGATCAGCGCTTCTACATCGCTTATGCGCAAAGCTGGCGCGAACGCCATCGCGACGGCGCTGTGCGCGCGCAGGTGCTGTCCAATCCGCACAGCACGTCGGAGTTCCGTGTCAACGGCGTGGTGCGCAATACGGACGGCTGGTATGCCGCGTTCAACGTCAAGCCCGGCGACAAGTTCTACTTGCCGCCCGAAAAGCGCGTTCCGGTCTGGTAGCCGGACAGCTCACAACAGGATTCGGACATGATGAGGAAAATCTTTCTTGGCGCCGCCGTCGTCTGCGCCTCGGCTTGCATCGCGCTTGCCTCACCAGCAGGAAAACCCACGTTCGGCACCTGGGGCGTCGATCTTTCCGGCATGGACAACAGCGTCAAGCCAGGCGACGACTTCTTTCTCTATGCCAATGGTGCGTGGCTGGCGCGCACCGAAATTCCCGCCGACCGCACGAGCATCGGATCGTTCCAGAATCTGCAAATCCTGAGCGAAAAGCGCATGAAGGAGCTGGTCGACGAACTCGAAGCGCGCGATCCGGCAACACTCAACCCTGAGGAAAAGCAGCTTCGCGATCTCTACGACGCCTTCACCGACACCAAACAGATCGAGGCGCGCGGCCTCGACCCGATCAAGCCCGATCTCAAGCGCATCGCGGCGCTCAAGACGGGCGACGACGTTGCGAAACTGATGGGCGATCCCGCTTTTCCCGGCGGCAGCATCATCGGCAGCGGCATCATTCCCGACGCCAAGAATACCAACGTCTATGTCGTGACCGCGTCGCAAGCCGGCCTCGGCCTGCCGGACCGAGACTATTATCTGCGCGACGATCCCGCTCTCGCCGCGACACGCGACGCCTACAAGAAGTATCTGACCGGCATGCTGACACTCCTCGGCGAGAAGAATGCCGACGCGCGGGCGGCGGCTGTCTACGCCCTGGAGACTGAGATCGCCAAGGCGCATTGGCCGGTCGCCGACAAGCGCAACGCCGACAAGACCTACAATCCTATGACGGTGAAGGAACTCGAGACTTTCGCGCCAGGTTTCGCCTGGCAGGCTTTCTTCAAGGCTCAGGGCATCGAAACCACGCGCAAAGTCATCGCGCGCGAGAACACCGCCTTCCCGCCGCTCGCGAGCCTCTTTTCGCGAACCCCGATCGAGGTCTGGCGGGATTACATGCGGTTGCACTACGTGCACAACATGGCGCCGTATCTCCCCAAGGCCGTCGACGACGCCAATTTCGAATTCTACGGCAAGGTTCTCGGCGGGCAGTCCGAGCAACTGCCGCGCGCGACGCGGGCGGTAAAGCTGCTCGACGCCACGCTGCCGCACCCGTTCGGAAAGCTCTTTGTCGCCAAGTATTTTCCGCCAGCGACCAAGGCGAAAGCCGAACAATTGGTTGGAAATCTGCTGAAAGCCTATGACGCGGACATCCGCACCCTCACCTGGATGTCACCCGTCACGCGACAGAAGGCTCTCGACAAGCTCCACGCCTTCACGCCGCATATCGGCTACCCCGACAAGTGGCGGGACTATTCCGGCCTCATCATCAAGCGCGACGACCTGATCGGCAATATCGAACGTTCCAATCAATTCGAGTGGAACTACAACCTGGCGCGCATCGACCAGCCCGTCGATCGCAACGAGTGGGGCATGACGCCGCCGACGATCAACGCCTACTATACCCAGCTGTTCAATTCGATCTTCTTCCCGGCGGCGATACTGCAGCCGCCCTTCTTCGATCCCGACGCCGACGATGCGGCGAACTATGGCGGGATCGGCGCGGTCATCGGCCACGAGATCAGCCACGGCTTCGACGATCAGGGCAGCAAATACACCGGCGCCGGCACACTCGAAAGCTGGTGGACGCCGGAGGATCGCAAGGCATTCGATGCCAAGACCGAACGGCTGGGCGCACAGTTCGACTCTTATGAGGGCCTGGCCGGCCTACACGTCAACGGCAAACTCACCATGGGCGAGAATATCGGCGACCTGTCGGGCATCTCGATCGCGCTAAAGGCCTACCACGCCTCGATCGACGGCAAGGAGCCCCCGGTGATTGACGGCTTGACCGGCGACCAGCGTTTCTTCCTCGCCTTCGCGCAAATCTGGCGGGCGAAATATCGCGACAACCAGATGCGTCAACAGGTTCTATCCAATCCGCACAGTCCGCCGCACTTCCGCGTCGACGGTTCGACTCGCAACGTCGATGCCTGGTACGACGCGTTCGACGTGAAGCCTGGCGACAAGATGTATTTGGCTCCGGACCAGCGCGTGAGACTGTGGTGAGCTGAGTTCAGCGCTGCTTTCGCGGTCGCGCTGATTTCGGCGCCTTGCGCTGTCGCGCCGGACTTAGCGCCTTACGAGTCTTTCCAGTGACGGTCGGTGACGCGTTTGCAACGCGCAACGCGGACCGGGCCCAATCTGCCAGTTCATCCGGATCGTCATAGAGCCGCTCAGGCAAAGCGAGCCACGTCGTGATGATGAGTTCCTTGCCCTTGGTGAACGAGAACGGCTTGCACGCCTCGGCTTCGAACGCCTTGCGCGTTTGCGGGTCCGTCTTGAAGTAAATGGTGTCGTTGAAGACCATGCCGATCATCACGCTTCCGGCATAGATGCCTTCGCCGCCGAAAAAACGGCGCAGCGTAATAGGCCCGAATTCCTGGAACAAATCGTCGAAACGCTTAGTATCGGACTTAGCCGGCACAATCAGTGGGTGTCCTTGGCCGGCGCGATCGACACGCTCTCGCCGCAGCCGCAGGCCGCCGTCTGGTTCGGATTGTTGAAGACGAACCGCGCTCCGAGCTTCTCGGTGACGAAATCCATTTCGGTGCCGATGAGAAAGAGGATGGCCTTGGGCTCGATGTAGATCTTCACGCCCTTGTCCTCGACCACTTCGTCGAGCGGCTTCACCTCTTCGGCATAGTCCATCGTGTAGGCCATGCCGGCACAGCCGCCATTGGTCACGCCAACGCGCACGCCCTGATATTTTCCGTCAGCCTCCGCCATGATCTCGCGAATGCGCGCCGCGGCGGCGTCCGTCAGCTTGACCGGCTTGGGGCGTTCGCGGCGAGGCTTTGCTGTGTTTGTCGTGGTCTGCATCAGTACATGTTCAGTTCGAGTTTCGCTTCTTCACTCATGCGCTCCGGCGTCCAGGGCGGATCGAACGTCATGTTGACGGTCACTTCGCCGATACCTTCGACGCCTTCGAGCGCACCCTTCACCATTCCCGGCATTTCGCCGGCAACCGGGCAACCCGGCGCCGTCAGAGTCATGTCGACGGTGACATCCTTGTTGTCCGCGACGTCCACCTTATAGATAAGCCCGAGTTCATAGATGTCTACCGGGATTTCCGGGTCGTAAACGGTCTTGAGCGCGCTGACCAGTTTGCTCGTGAAATCCTCGAGTTCCTCGGCACTTAGCGCGGAACCCATGGCATTGATTTCGGCCCTGACCGGTTCGGCGTTCATTCCGTCTTGGCGGATCCACCGCCCTCCAATGCTGACTTCATCGTATGCCAGGCAAGCGTCGCGCATTTGACGCGCATCGGAAACGCACTCACGCCGGCCATGACATCCAGTTTCTCGCGATCCTCGTCGTTCAAACCGCGGACTTCTTCGCCTTTCACCAGGTTGAGAAATCCGCCCATCAGTTTTTCCGCTTCGGCCACCGTTCGGCCGACGATCATGTCCGACATCAAGGACGCCGAGGCCTGACTGATCGCACAACCTCTGCCTTCGAACTTGATATCCGCGATACGGTCGTCTTGTCCGACGATCAGATAAATCGTGACCCGGTCGCCGCACAAGGGATTGTACCCCTGTGCGGTGTTGGTTGCACGCTCCAGCTTTCCGAAGCGGCGCGGATGGCGCGAGTGATCGAGGATCACTTCCTGGTAGAGCTCGCGCAGTGAATCGTCCATGACCTAGCCCAAAATCTTTCGTGCCTTGGCGAGCGCCTCGATCATCACATCGACTTCGGCGCGCGTATTGTAGAGCGCGAACGAAGCGCGCGTCGTTGACGTGACGCCGAAGCGTTCCATCAGCGGTTGTGCGCAATGATGGCCGGCGCGAACCGCCACGCCTTCGCGATCCAATATGGTGGCGAGATCGTGCGCATGCATCCCCTCGGCCTCGAAGGAAAGGATCGACGCCTTGCCCGGTGCCTCTCCGATCACGCGCAGCCAGTTGAACTGTCTGACCGCTTCGCGCGCATACGTCAGCAAGTCGTGCTCATGCGCCTTGATCGCGGACCGATCGAGCGACGTGAGGTAGTCGAGAGCCGCCTCCAGCCCCACGCTTTCGATGATCGGAGGCGTTCCGGCCTCGAAACGCGCCGGCGGATCGGCATAGGTCACGCGTTCGCGCGTCACTTCGTGGATCATCTCGCCGCCGCCATTGAACGGACGCATGGATTTGAGGTGCGCGGCCTTGCCGTAGAGAACGCCGATACCGGTCGGGCCGTAGAGCTTGTGACCGGTGAGCGCGTAGAAATCGACATCGAGATCGTGCACATCCACGACCTCGTGCACCGCACCCTGGCATCCATCCACCAACACCGGCACGCCCTTGGCATGGGCGCGGCTCACAATGTCCTTCAACGGGGTCACGGTTCCGAGCACGTTCGAAATGTGCGTCAGCGCAACCAGCTTCGTCTTGGGGCCGATGGCAGCGTCCAAGGCCTCGATGTCGAGCGAGCCGTCATCGCGTACATCGACCCAGCGCAGCACAGCGCCGTTGCGTTCGCGCAGGAAGTGCCACGGCACGATGTTCGAGTGATGCTCCATGACGGTGAGCACGATCTCGTCGTCCTGCTCGATGCGTGGCATCAAATAGGAATAGGCGACGAGGTTGATCGCCTCGGTGCCGCCCTTCGTGAAGACGATCTCTTCGCGCGCCGCGGCGTTCAGGAACTTGCGAACCGTTTCGCGTGCCGCCTCGTAGCGCTCAGTCGCCGCAGCCGAGAGATAATGCACGCCTCTGTGGACATTGGCGTATTCGCTGGCGGCGAAGTTGCGCATCGTGTCCAGCACCTGGCGCGGTTTCTGCGCCGAGGCGGCGTTGTCGAGATACACCAGCGGCTTGCTGTAAACCTTCTTGGCCAGGATTTCGAAATCCTCGCGCGCCGCGCTCGCATCGAATGCCGGCTGAATGGCGGTCTGAGCGGTCATAGCGCGCTCACCATCGCACGCGGTAACGCGTCCTCGACCGATTGCCAGATCGTGTCGCGAATCACTTCGTTTTCGATGCCGTCGACGGCTTCTCTCAGAAAAGCACGCAGCAGCATGTTGCGCGCTTCCTGCTCCGGAATGCCGCGCGCCCTGAGATAAAAGAGAGAATCCGTTTCCAGGTCACCGACCGCCGCGCCATGGGCGCATTTGACATCGTCGGCGAAGATTTCGAGTTCCGGCTTCAGGTCCGCTTCCGCCCGCTCGCCAAGCAGAAGCGCCTTCGCCGTCTGGCGGCTGTCCGACTTGTCGGCACCCTTGGCGACGGTGATCTTGCCCTGGTAGACCGCGCGGCTCTTGCCGCCAGCGACGTGCTTGAAAAGTTGCACGGACTGGGTTTCGCCCGCAGCGTGATAGACATGCGTCGTCACATCGGCGTGCAACTGTCCGCCGAGCACGCTCACACCTGAGAGTTCGGCATTGGCTCCCAAATCCTTGAGCGTTATGCGCAAGGTAAGGCGCGAAAGTTCGGCTCCCGCATTGAAAAGATGAGCGCGATAGAGACCGCCGCGCGCCACGCGAACGGCGACGTCTTCGATTTGCACGGCTTTTGCCGCCGCCTGCGCGAAGCGGACGTGCGTCAGTCTGGCCTTGGCCCCGACGACGATCTCGATACCGGTATTCCGGAAGGCGCCCTCCGCCGATTGGTTCTCGATCAGAGTGAGCTCAGCGCCGTCTTCGAGAACGATCAGCGCGCGAACATGCCCGCCAGAAGAAAAGCTCGCCTGCACGGCGTCGGAGATGAACGTATTTCGTGCCACGTGGAGCGCGAAGCCACCACGTGCCAATGCGAGCGACGCCGCCGGCATGGACTCCGCCGCCGCCGCCCTTCCGAAATGCTTCTGCACCCACTCCGGTGCCGTCGATAGATCTGCGAGATCGAAGAGCGTCACGCCCTTCGGCACCTTGTCGATCGACCATGCGGCAGTCGCCGCGATCGCGTCATTTGCCGGCTCGAGCGCCGTTTTCAGGTCGGTGTATTTCCATTCCTCGATACGCCGATGGGGAACGCCTCGCGCGCGCAGCGTCGCTACCGCGTCGGCGCGGCGTTGGCCGAGCCAATCCGGCAGCGAGCGCGCGTCGACCGCATCGGCGAAAATGTTCGGGACCGGAGCGTTCATGCCGCCTTCCCTGCGATGTGCTCATAGCCTTTGGCTTCGAGCTCATGCGCCAATTCCTTGCCGCCCTCCGCCACGATCTTGCCGTGCGCCAGAACATGGATGCGATCGGGCACGATGAAGTTGAGAAGGCGCTGATAATGCGTGATGACGAGCATGGCGCGGGCGGGCGCGCGCAGCGCATTCACGCCTTCCGCGACAAGCTTCAGCGCATCGATGTCGAGGCCGGAATCGGTTTCGTCGAGAACGGCGAGCTTGGGTTCGAACAGCGCCATCTGGAGGATTTCCAGGCGCTTTTTCTCGCCACCTGAGAATCCGACATTGAGCGCACGCTTCAGCATCTCTTCGCTGACCTTGAGCGCCTCGGCCTTTTTGCGTACCAGCTTGAGCACGCTCATCGCGTCGAGCTCCTTCTCGCCACGAGCGCGATACTGCGCGTTCAGCGCAGTCTTGAGGAACGTCAGTGTCGTGACACCGGGAATCTCGACCGGATATTGCATGGCAAGGAACAGACCCTTGGCTGCCCGCTCTTCCGGCGCCAACGTGTTCAAATCTTCGCCGCAATAGGTGACCGAGCCTTGCGTGATTTCGTAGCCGGCGCGACCCGCGAGAAGGTAGGCGAGAGTCGATTTGCCCGAGCCGTTCGGCCCCATGATGGCGTGAACCTCGCCAGCCGCGATCGAGAGCGTCAGGCCCTTGAGGATTTCCTTGCCGCCGACGGCAACGTGCAGATTCTTGATGTCGAGCATGTTCAACCGACGCTGCCTTCCAGAGAGATACCGACCAGTTTCTGCGCCTCGACCGCGAATTCCATCGGCAGTTGCTGCAGCACTTCCTTGCAGAAGCCATTGACGATCAGCGCGACCGCCTCTTCCTGCCCGATGCCACGCTGCAGGCAATAGAAGAGCTGGTCGTCGGCGATCTTTGACGTAGTCGCTTCATGCTCGATCCTAGCGGTTGGATTGCGCGCTTCGATGTAGGGCACGGTGTGCGCGCCGCACTTCGAACCGATCAACAGCGAGTCGCATTGCGTGTAGTTGCGCGCGTTCGTCGCCTTTGCGTGCACGCTGACGAGACCACGATAGGTGTTGTTCGCCTGGCCCGCACTGATGCCCTTGGAGATGATGCGGCTGCGCGTGTTCTTGCCCAGATGCGTCATCTTGGTTCCCGTGTCGGCCTGCTGAAAGTTGTTGGCGATGGCGATGGAGAAGAATTCTCCCACCGTGTCGTCGCCGCGCAGGATGCAACTCGGATATTTCCAGGTGATGGCCGAGCCGGTCTCGACCTGCGTCCACGAAATCTTGGAACGGTCGCCGCGGCAATCGCCACGCTTGGTCACAAAATTGTAGATGCCGCCGAGTCCGTTCTCGTCTCCCGGATACCAATTCTGCACCGTCGAATACTTGATCTCCGCGCCTTCCAGCGCGACGAGCTCGACGACGGCCGCATGCAGCTGGTTCTCGTCGCGCTTGGGCGCGGTGCAACCCTCGAGATAACTAACATAGGAGCCTTCATCGGCGATGATCAGAGTGCGCTCGAACTGTCCCGTCTCGCTGGCGTTGATGCGGAAATAGGTCGACAGCTCCATCGGGCAGCGCACGCCCTTGGGCACATAGACGAAAGTGCCGTCGGAGAAGACTGCGGAATTCAGCGTCGCGAAGAAATTGTCCGTGACCGGCACGACCGTACCGAGATACTTCTTCACCAGCTCCGGGTAGTCACGAATGGCTTCCGAGATCGGGCAGAAGATCACGCCCGCTTCATTGAGCTTCGCCTTGAATGTCGTTGCGACCGAAACGGAGTCGAACACAGCGTCGACTGCGACACCGGCCAAGACCATTTGTTCGTGCAACGGAATGCCAAGCTTCTTGTAAGTTTCGAGCAGCTTGGGATCGACTTCGTCGATACTCTGCTTCTTGGGAATGTTCTTCGGCGCCGCATAATAATAGGCGTTCTGGTAGTCGATCTTCTGGTAGTGGACGCGCGCCCAGGTCGGCTCGCGCATCTGTTGCCAGCGCGCGAATGCGCCGAGGCGCCACTGAAGCATCCAATCCGGCTCGTCCTTCTTGGCCGAGATGTAGCGGACCGTCTCCTCGGAAAGTCCCTTGGGGGCGCGCTCCATCTCGATGTCGGTGACGAAGCCGTACTTGTACTTCTCGCCGAGTTCGGCGACTTGCTTCTTCGTATCGCGTGCAGCGGATGACATGGGTTTGCTCATGCGGCTGCGCGCGAACGGACGCGCGCCAGAAGTTGGGAGATTGAGGAAATCGCGGCATCGACATCCTGGTCGGTCGAATTCCAGCCGAAGCTGACGCGCAGCGCCGAGCGCGCAATGGCTTCCGGCACGCCCATGGCTTGCAGGACATGCGAGGGCCTGACCTTGCCCGACGAACAGGCGGAGCCGAAACTAACCATCACGCCATCAAGATCGAGCGCCATGACAGCGGTTTCGGCGCTGACCGCGGGCAGCGCAAAATTGGAGGTGTTGGGAAGTCGTGCCACCGTTTCCCCGAAGATCACGACATTGGGCACGGCCAACCGCAAGTCCGCTTCGAAGCGGTCGCGCAGCGTTGCCGGCAAGGGTGTGGCAACTTTCGCCGCTGCGCCAAATCCGGCGATGCCGGCGACATTCTCGGTTCCGGCACGATGGCCACGCTCTTGGCCGCCGCCGAGCAAAGTTGCGTTGAGCGGAGCGCCTTCCTTCACGATCAACGCGCCAACGCCTTGCGGCCCGCCAATCTTGTGCGCCGAGAGCGAGACAAAGTCGGCGCTTGAGGCAGAGAACGGGATCTTGCCCATCGCCTGCACCGCATCGACGAGAAGATAGCCCTCATGCTCTTTCAGGAGGGCGGCGATATCCGCGATCGATTGCACCGCGCCAGTCTCGTTATTCGCCGCCATCACAGCGACAAGCGCGCGGCCCTTGCCTTCGCGCAATAGCCCACGCAGGGCATCAAGATCGACGACGCCATCGGAAGTGACGGGAATGACTTCAAGACGCAGACCGGGCGCACGCTCTGCCAGCGCTGCGGCGTTGGCGAGCACGCTGTCATGCTCGATGGCCGAAACGAACAGTCTGGTGATGCGGGTGCCCGCTTCCACAGCGCCCTGTACGCCACCCCAGAGCGCGAGTGCGTTCGCCTCGGTACCGCCGCTCGTGAACACGATGTTCTCGGCGCGAGCGCCGGCCAGCGCGGCGATGGCTTCACGCGCCTCCTCAACTTCGGCACGCGCCGCCCGCCCTTGTCCGTGTACGGATGAAGGATTGCCGCCGATCGCCAAGGCACGCTCCATCGCGGCGCGGGACTCGGCGCGCAGTGGCGACGTCGCATTGTGATCCAGATAAGGCATAGCCGTTGAACGGATACTCAGGCCGCTTCGCGTGGTTCGCTGTTGTTGGCCGCGGCGGTCGGCTGCGTCCGGCCAAGGACGCGTTTCTCGACGACGTCGGCCAGCGAGACGGAGGAGAGGAAGACCTGGATCTGTCGCCCAAGCTCCTCCCAGAGGTCATGAGTCACGCAGCGCGCGCCTTGCGAGGTGCAGCCCTTGGCGCTTCCCGGCTTGCAGCGTGTAGCCGCGATCGGCTCGTCGACCGCCAGGATCACGTCCGCGATGCGGAGCTCGCTGGAAGCCCGGCTCAGGCGATAGCCACCGCCGGGTCCGCGCACGCTCTTGACCAAGCCCCCGCGCCTGAGCTTGGCGAAAAGCTGCTCCAGATAGGACAGCGAGATTTCCTGGCGTTGTGCGATATCGGCGAGTGAAACCGGGCGGTTCCCGGCCTCATGTTGGGCCAGATCCGCCATCGCCATGACCGCGTAACGTCCTTTGGTGCTGAGGCGCATATCATTATCTCCTTGTCGCAGGCGCGTTTTGCCTTGCTTTTCGGGGGCCCAGTCGGTGTATGAACAGGCCCTCGATCCCGGCGCGCTTGGGATTCCTCGCAAGTCGGATATAGGTTTCCCTACTACCACGGTCAAGTATTAGCGTGACGCACCCCAAACACCGCCTTAACTTGCTGCAATCATTGATATTTTGTGGAGCGCCCGTAGGGAAAATGTCCCACTCCGTTTCTATACGAATTCTGCAATCCTGCCCTGTGCACCTGGGAAATCGAACCTTCGATGCCTGACATCATCCTGCCTGGATCCGCCGGCCGGATCGAAGTGCGCTATCAGCGTCAGAAACCGCCCGGCGCGCCCATGGCTCTCGTGCTTCATCCGCACCCGCAGTTCGGCGGAACGATGAACAACCCGCTCGTCTATGACCTGTTCCACATGTTTCACAATCAGGGTTGCACGAGTGTGCGCTTTAACTTCCGCGGCGTCGGGCGGAGTCAGGGCACGTTCGATTCGGGGGCGGGCGAACTTTCGGATGCCGCCGCCGTACTCGATTGGATGAACACGCTCTATCCCAATCCATCGAACGTGTGGGTTTGCGGAATTTCGTTCGGCGCGTGGATCGGAATGCAGCTCTTGATGCGCCGACCGGAAATCACAGGCTTCGTCTCGATCGCGCCGCCGGCAAGCATGTACGATTTTTCGTTTCTCGCGCCGTGCCCGTCCTCAGGGCTCATCGTGCACGGCACCAAGGATCAGGTCGTGCCCGAACCCGACGTGCAGAAACTCGTCGACCGGTTGACCGCACAAAAGGGGATCAAGATCACCTATGAAAAGATCGATGGCGCCAATCACTTCTTCGACAAGCATGAAGGCGAAGTCGTCGAGACTGTCGAACACTATGTCCACAACATGATGAGCAAGCCGCGCGAAGGGCGCTGACTCTCGACGGGGTACTCTGCTAGCGCAGCCCCACGTTGCGCATCATCATCTCGATCAGGGCCGCTTCGGTGTGATGGCCATCGAGCTGAGCGCTGTCCTTGAGGGTCTTCAGATCGTGCACCAACTGACCTTTGGGAACGCCCATGTCGATCATCGTGCTGAGCAAGACGCGCACGATGCCGGTCAACGCGCGTTCATAGTCGGTCATCGGACGATCTGCATACGGAGCGTTCATCCCGACCCTCCTCTATGTCTCCAGGCCTATAATCATCGTGGTTTGGTTTAGAAACCGTTTCACGGCGGCTAAAGAATTCGCAATACGTTGATTTTTTATCAGTTCCGCTATTTCGCGCGGTGCAGCGTTCCGCCGGACACTGCGTGCGCAACACCTGTGGTTGTGGGGAGGCTCAGGGGTAGACCGATCAGCGAACGCGCCGCCAGATAGGCGAAGGCTTCGGCCTCGACGAAATCGCCGTTCCAGCCCACATCTTCCGCGGCGAGCACTGGAACTTTCAGGCGTCCGCGCAACTCAGCCATCAGCGTTTGGTTGTGTCGTCCTCCACCACAGACGATCCATGTCGTCGCGGCACGCGGAAAATGCTCACGCGCCCGGGCGATCGACGCGGCGGTGAAGGCCGTTAGCGTCGCTGCGCCGTCGCTTGCGCTCAGTCCCGCGACCGCCGCGAAACCGAAATCCAGACGGTCGAGAGACTTTGGCGGCTCGGAGTCGAAGAACTCATCCTTGAGCATATGTGCGAGAATTTGTTCATCGACGGTGCCGGTTCGCGCCAGCGCTCCGGCTTCATCGATTGCCGATCCGGTGTGTCGCTGCACCCAATCGTCGATCGGTGCATTGCCGGGTCCGGTGTCGAACGCGTGGATGATGTCACCGTCGACATACGTGACGTTCGCCACTCCGCCGATATTCACGATGACGACTGGCGATGACAGGCGCTTCTTGTGGCGCACGAGAGCGGCATGATAAAGCGGCACCAGCGGCGCGCCCTGCCCGCCCGCACGCATATCGGCCGATCGGAAATCGTTGACGACATCGATACCGGTCAGTTTTGCGAGCAAGGCGCCGTCGCCGATCTGCCAACTTCGGCGCTGGTCGGGGCGATGCAGAATCGTCTGCCCGTGAAAGCCGATCAGCGAAATGTCGCGCGAGGACAATCCAGCTTGGCGCAGGAGCAATGTCACAGCGTCGGCATGCGCTTCGGTGAGCCGACGTTCGGCATCGCGAATCGGATAGGGCACCGCGGCTCCTTCCGCCACATCGCGGGCATCGTCTAAAGCGGCTCGCAGCGTTTGGCGCGTTTCAGCGTCATAGCTGACGCCCAGCGCGCCGAGCGATCCGACCAAGTCGACACCGTCCGTCTCGAGGAGGGCGGCATCAATGCCATCCAGCGACGTGCCGCTCATCAGCCCGACGACTTTAAGAGTTTCGGTCATTCGTGTTACACACCCGACCCCTTTTCCACGAAGTTACACCATGCCCGCCGCGCCCGCATTCCGCTCAGAATTCCTTCGCACCTTCGTGGAGCGCGGCGCCTATTACGACTGCTCGGCGCCGAAGGACCTCGATCGCCTCTTCGAAAAGGAGCGCGTAACGGCTTATATCGGCTTCGACTGCACAGCCAGCAGCATGCATATCGGAAACCTCGTGCAGTTGATGACGCTGCGGCGTCTGCAGCAGGCAGGCCATCGCCCGATCGTTCTGATGGGCGGCGGCACGACGAAACTCGGCGATCCGTCCGGACGCGACGAGGTGCGCAAGATCCTCACGCCCGAGCAGATCGAGAACAACAAAAAAAGCATGGTCGCCGGAATCAGTCACCTGCTGAAATTCGGCGATGGTCCAAGCGACGCTATCATGGTCGACAATGCCGATTGGCTCGACGAGCTGGAGTACATCGCGTTCCTGCGCGACATCGGCCGCCACTTTTCGGTCAACCGAATGCTGACGATGGAGAGCGTCAAGATCCGGCTCGACCGCGAGCAGCCTCTCTCCTTCCTCGAGTTCAATTACATGGTGTGCCAGGCGTACGATTATGTCGAACTCTACAAGCGTTATGGCTGCAGGCTGCAGTCTTGCGGCAGCGACCAATGGGGCAATGTCGTCTCCGGGATCGATCTTGGCCGGCGCGTTGAAAGCATCCAACTCTTTGGCCTTTCGACACCGCTCATCACGACGTCATCGGGTGCGAAAATGGGCAAAAGCGTTTCCGGTGCGGTCTGGCTGAACCAGAACATGCTCAGCGTCTATGACTACTGGCAATTCTGGCGCAATGCCGAGGATGGCGACGTCGGCCGCTTCATGCGCATTTTTACGGATCTGCCATTGGCTGAAATTGCGCGCCTGGAAAAACTCGAGGGCGCGGAACTCAACGACGCCAAGAAGATTCTCGCCACGGAAGCGACTGCCGTCCTGCATGGCCGCAAGGCTGCCGAGGGCGCGAGCGAGACGGCGCGCAAGACGTTCGAGGAAGGTGAGGCCTCCGAGGATCTGCCGATAAAGACGATCGATCGCGATCCGGCCCAACCGACGGGCAAAAGCACGGCCGCGCTCATCGTTGCAGCGGGAATCGCCAGGTCCAATTCTGACGCCAGAAACAAGATCAAGGAAGGCGTAACGATCAACGGACGGCCTGTTACAGATCCGAATGAGATCGTGCGCTGGGATAGCGCGGATACGAAAACCGGCGCATTTCTCGTCGAGCACGGCAAGAAAAAGAAAGTCTGGGTCAAACCCAAATAGTGCCGCGCGCTATTGCGCCTTTGGTGCCGGCGTCGGCGGTGCCGGATTCGCAGCGGTAGGAGGCGGTGCAGGCTTCGTGTTCGACGGAGCATTCGCCGGATTCGGCATACGGCCTTCGAAGATCCGTCTGAGGATACCAGGCGTGACCAGAGAGAGCGGATTGACGCTGATGTGCGGTTCGTCGGCATTACCGCTCAGGGTGTAGGTCATTCCGATGATGCCCTCGCCCGGCTTGGAGACGAGCAAGTTGCCGAGCAACGGAATGTAACCGAGCACGCTGTTGATTCCGAACAACGGAACCAGCGTTCCCTTGACCGAAAGTTCGTTTTTCGGCCGGTCAAGATAGCCTTCTGCGCTGACGCCAATCGCGGGACCCGTGGCGCGCGCATCATTGATCGCGAGTACGCCATTTCGCGCGACGAAGGGGACCCGCAACTCGTCGATCGCGATTCCCTGACCCGCCAGAAGATTGCCAAAGCCGATGAGCGATCCGGCACTGAACAGGCGCGCCAGGAATGGCTGATTGAGCAAACGGAAATCCTTCAGTCTCATCGTGCCTTGAAAGTCGTTCGGCGGGTCGTCACTCGGTGGATTGGCGGCAGAACCGTGCAGCATCACTTGCAAGTCGAGCTTGCCGCCCTTGATGCTGTTGAACCCGAACAGACCACGCGCCAGAACACCAACATCGTTCGACGCAACGCTCAGCTTTCTGTCATTGCCCGAGGGCGAAATGTTGCCGCTGACCGACGTGTTCTTGCCAAGAGTTCCGTTCAGGGCGAGAGCCGAGGGCCGGTCGCCAAAACCCGACACGTCCATGCTGAAGGGGGCGATTGTGACTCCATTGCGCAGAACGACGCGATCGAGCCGGGCGGAGATGTGGAACGGCTCGTCGGAAGGCGCACTCGTACTCCCACCATTCGTGCCCGAGCTGTCGCTACCGCGCCGGGCAAGACGCGAGCCATCCACCGACCGGCCCTTGACCGCAATGTCGACGCCCGCGCTGTTGCGCACAAGATTGAAGGAAAAATCGTTGGAGGAGCCGGAGCGGACCGATGGGGCATTGAGCGACGTCATCGTGCCGTCGGCATCGAAAGTCGCCAAGAGCGAGGCCTGAATGGATGGGCCGGTGATTTTCAAGTCGGCGGTCTTCAGTTCGCTATGCGGCCCGAACGTACCTGTGCCATGCGCCGAAGCGGGAAAACCCGCCGGCTTGGTAATGCCGACAAGATCAAGCGACAGCACCGAAGGCGTCAGATCGAGGTTCATGTCGGCCGACGTGATCTGACCACGATGACCAATCAGCATTCCGTTCACGCCGACCACGCCGCTGAGATAGTCGTTGGCACGGAAATGAAGCGCGTTGCGTCCCGCCTCGTCGAGCATGCCCTTGAGCGCCACGCGAGTCGTGATGTCCTTTCGCGTTTTGAAATCCTCGACCCAGTCCAGCGTCAGGCGCGACGTGGCCAAAGCCGCGGTGCCGTAGGCGTGCAGATGGTTGTTGTCGATGTCGAACCGCATGGCGCCGTCGGCGAGCCGCAGATCCTTACCCAGCGCGATTCCAAATCCGCCGGTCACCGCCTTGACCGAGATGGCGACGTTGTCGATGCTCAAATTTCGCTTCAACGGCAATTTGAAATCGAGATCGGCGTTGGCGGTTCCCTTGGTTTGATTGGGATCAACTCCGAAACGCGTTGCATAGTGCAGAGGCTTGAGATCGGTCAGCTTCAGAATATCGGGGATCGAACCCTCGACGTGGGCTGAAATTTCGGCCGGAGAATCTGGCGCGCTGAGGTCGGGAACGGATGCATGTCCCTTGCTCACACCAAGCGGACCGATGCGCGCGCTACTAACGTCAACTGTGAAACTGTTACCGGTGAGCTGGGCGTTTCCTTTGACACCGGTCAGGTGGGTGAGGCCGGTGACATAGTTCGCCTCCGCATTCGCGATCGGAAACGTCATCAGCAACGCGCCATCGGGTAGCTTGTCCTGATCGATCATGCCGGCGGGAAAGTGCGTCTCGAAGACAATCGGACCCACCGAACCTTGGAAAATGTTTGCGCTGATCCACTCGCGCGCACCGTCCGCCGCGCCCAGCGGCCAATAGTGAAGCAGGTCCCTTACCCGCAGCGGAGCGAATCGACCCTTGAGCTCCGCGGCAGGCGTCTGGCCTTCGACCAGCGTGATCTTTCCGGCCGTCTCGACCTGCAGGCCAGGACCAGAAATGTCCAGATGATCGATGAGAATGTCGTGGGTCCCCGGCAGATAGCTGCCATGCAGAATGGCAGAAGAGATGGCGACTGGTTGGGTGAACGTTCCTGGAATCGAGAGTGCGACTTTGTCTGCGTTCAGCGAAACGCCAAGATGATCGATCGCACCCTTGGCGTCATAGAACAAATCGCTCTCGCCGCTGACATGCGCCTTCATCTGGTTGGAGTCGAGAATCGCGTTGTCGACCACAAGCCGCGCAGTGGCACGATCGTAGCGGCCGTTCATGCGCAACGTCTTAACGATGACGGGTTGTTTGATGCCGATGAGTACGGCTGTTCCCGCAGCATCGGCGCCGAATGTCGACGACAAGAGATGCGTGCCCTGGATGGAATATGTTGCCGTGAAGTCTGCGATCATCGCGACGCTGCGGAGAAAGTGGAACATCTTCGCGTTACGCCCGAGTGCGGCGACATCGAGACCGCGCACCTGAATGTTCCCGGTGACCGGGCCTTGCTCGGGCGGCAAATCCATTTGTCCGGTGATGTGCGCGGCTTTACCTGACACTTCGACATCGGCGACCAGCGTCGCGACAAGATTTCCCGCCGATGTCGCGATCTTTACGTCGGCCCTGGGCGCGACAAGAAACATTCCGGTTGTCTCGTCGAGGAACGCCACGCGTGCGTCGCGGATCGCGAACGCCTGGAGAGAGGTGGCGCCGCTGCTGTTGCGGTTGATCGCATCGGTGATGCGCTTGATGATGTCGCGCTGCGTGTCGTCACGCTCGACACCGAGTCTGACGGTTCCATCCGCCGTACGCACGAGAGTCAATTGCACGCCGACGAGAGTTATCTTCGTTACGACGAGCTTTCCCTGGATGAACGGCTGCGCGGCCAGATCGATGTCCGCCTGGGGTGCCTGCGCGATGATGCGGCCTTTGGAGTCGAAGACGCGCGCGCCGAGCACGACCAAATTCACGCGGCCCTGGTCGCGCGACCACTCGATCGCAGCCTGGTCGTATTTGACGGCAATGCCGGGCAGTGCTTGTGCGAGTGCGTCGGAGATTTGTCCGGACAATGGTCCCAGCGAAATCGGTCCCACGAGCAAACGCAGCGCGGCGCCGAGCACAAAGAACAAAATTGCAACACCTGTTGCAGCGGCGACAACCGCGGTGCGACTGAGGTGATGCGACTTGACGTAGCGCCCGATAAAAGACGCGTTCCAGCCTTCGGCAAGGGAGCCGACTTTCGCCTCAGAGCCGCCGCGTCTGCTCAGTGTGGGGTCTTGCGCCAATGCACTTGCACCTTTAACCCCCTAAAATCTTGGATGATTGAGGCTGAACCTTGGCCTTATTCTCCAGATCAGCTATCAGCTTATGGCCTAGACCTCGCCCCTAGGTAAATGTCGAAATCGCCCAATTCGGAGACCGCATGGACCTCAAGCCCGGCGATAAGGCCCCGAAATTTCGACTTGCGACCGATGGGGGCAATGAAGTATCGCTCGCCGCGCTCAAGGGCCAGCCGTTTGTATTGTACTTCTATCCGAAGGACGACACATCGGGTTGCACCAAAGAAGCGATCGGTTTTTCCGAAAGCCGAAAAAAATTCGACGCCCTGGGCGTCGCGGTGATTGGTGTTTCGAAAGACAGCGCCGCTTCACATGACAAGTTCAAGGCGAAGTACAAGCTGAAGATCGTCCTCGCCTCGGATCCCGAAACGGAAACGGCCCTCTCTTATGGGGTCTGGGTACAGAAAAGCATGTACGGACGAAAATACATGGGAATGGAGCGCGCAACATTTCTTGTCGACGCCAAGGGGGTGATCCGCGAGATATGGCATAAGGTCAAAGTACCAGGGCATGTTGAAGCCGTGCTCGCTGCGGCCAAAGCGCTGAAATGAATCCGAGTCAGCAGCGAAGACATTTCGGACCGAGATTGCGCTCGCGTTCGTTTTTCTGGGGCAAAAGCTTGATTCGACGCCACCAATTGAGTGAAATGCGTGCAGTTGGGGTCGGCGCAAAAGACGCGGACAAGGGAACAGCCGGAATGGCGGGAACGCTCGGTGAGCGCTTTTGGGCGTGGCTCCACGAAACTTTTCCGGAGCGCCAGATCTACATCCGCAGCGACGGGCGCGTGCAGTTTTTTACCTTTGGACCAACGCTCCAGGCAACGCTCGCTAGTCTCACGCTCATCTTTCTCGGCTGGGTCGCGTTCGCGACGGTCAATGTGATCTTCAAGGATCGCATCATCGCGGCCAAGGATCATCGCTATCAGCAGATGCAGTCGGCTTACGAAAATCGCGTGGCTGATCTGCAACTGTCTTACGACGAATTGAACGGTGCTCTGGTCGCCGCAGAAGATCGCTTCAAGGCGACGGCCGACGAACTTCAGTTGAAGCAGAACACGATCGTCAATTTTCTGAGCCATAAGCAGCAAGTCGACACGACGCTGTCGGGTTTGGCTAATGCCACAGTTCGCGCGCACGTGGACAGGCCATCGCATTCAGGCGTCTATGTGGGCGGTCCGACAGACGGGATTAACGGCAGTGCTTCGCTCTCGGACCTGCCTTTGACTCCACGAGTATCCCTTCCGACGGGTGTTTCCGAGCTTCCCGTGATGCCGCTGCCGGTTTCGCCCCAGCCGCGCACGGCCAAGCCAACCAAGGCCAGCTTTCTCGATATCGGAGGTGCGGTAGGACGACTGACCGGCCTTTTGTTTGGCGCACCCGCGCAGGCGCCCAGACTGTCGAGCGCCGAGTATATCCAGCATCCCGCATTGCGTGTGCTCGCCGAGCAGACAGACCGCATCGCCCGGCTTGGTTCGACCGAGAGCGCACTAATGTCGCAAACGCAGGGCGAAGTCGCGCAAGGCGTCAGCGAACTGCAGACCGTCATACGCCGCGCTGGAATCAATCCCAACGACTACACGCGTCGCTTCGAAAGCACGCACGGTATGGGCGGTCCCGAAATTCCGCTGCAGAACGTGCAAGTGGAAGGCATTGCGGACAAGTCGTTCAGCACCGCGTTGCTGCGCGCGTCGGCTGTTTTGGAGCAGATGGACACCCTTTTGTCGGCGATGCACCATCTCCCGCTTGCCATGCCCGTCTCAGGCTCGCAGTTCGAGCGCACAAGTGGTTTTGGCGCGCGCGTCGATCCCTTCACGGGCCAATACTCGTTTCATTCCGGAGTCGACTTCGCCGGGCCCTGGGGCTCACTGATCGAGTCGACTGCTCCTGGACGTGTGATCTATGCCGGTCAGCGCGGCGGTTACGGCAACATGGTGGAAATCGACCATGGTTTCGGAATCCACACGCGCTACGGTCACCTCTCGACAATTCTCGTTCAGGTAGGCGCTAACGTCCCGGCGGGCGCGCCAATCGGAAAACTCGGATCGACCGGGCGCAGTACCGGACCTCACGTGCACTACGAAGTTTGGTATGACGATGTCGTGCGTAATCCGAGCACCTTCATCGAGGCTGGCAGACATGTTCTCTAGCAAAAAGGAAGCGGCACCGGTCGCACCAACCCCGGCCGCCCCAGCAGCCGCGCCGGCCAATCGCGCGCCGCGACCCTCAAATCCGTCGGTCATCAGTGCGGATCTGGTGATAAACGGCACCCTTCTCTCGACCGGTGACATCCAGGTCGATGGCCGGGTCGAAGGCGACGTACGCAGCACCAGTCTCGTGGTTGGCGAAAAGGCTTTCATTCATGGCGAGTTGTGCGCCGAAGAAGTGACAGTGCGTGGCCGCGTGCAAGGCAGCATACGCGCACGCAAGGTTCTGCTCTGCGCGACTAGCCATGTCGAAGGCAACATCCTGCACGAAGCGTTCGCAGTGGAGGCCGGCGCCTTCTTCGAAGGCAATTGCCGTCACGCGGAAAACCCTCTCGCGGACGACGCGGGCACCAAGAAACCGAGCATGACAGCGATGGCATCACCGCACGCGGCCCCACAGACGTCAGCGCCGGCTTCCAATGTTGTCTCGCGTCCGGTCGGATCGGAGACGAATCGTCCGCCAGCGAGTTGAACGCGGCGCCTACTCCAGGTCTTTGATTTCTTCCTTGGGCTTGCCGCCAATCGCCTGCGCGAGAGCGGCCGCCATGAAGGGATCGAGATCTCCGTCCAGCACGTCTTGCGGCACGCGACTCTCGACGCCGGTTCGAAGGTCCTTGACCAATTGATAGGGCTGCAGGACATACGAACGGATCTGGTGACCCCAGCCGATCTCCGACTTCTCGCCGATGAAGGCGCCCGTTTCGTCCTGTTTCTTCTTCAATTCGATTTCATAGAGACGCGCGCGCAGCATGTCCCAGCAATTGGCCCGATTTTGATGTTGCGACCGTTCCGTCTGACAGGCGACGACAATGCCCGTCGGAATGTGCGTGATGCGTACCGCGCTCTCGGTCTTGTTGACGTGCTGTCCGCCGGCTCCCGACGCGCGATAGACGTCGATGCGCACGTCTTTTTCGGGAATGTCGATCGCGATCGACTGATCGATCACAGGATAGACCGTAACGCTGGAAAAGCTTGTATGCCGCCGCGCATTCGAGTCGAACGGCGAGATGCGGACGAGGCGATGCACGCCGGCTTCTGATTTCAGCCAGCCATAGGCGTTCTCGCCTCTGATATGAAGCGTGGCCGATTTGATGCCGGCGCCCTCGCCTTCGCTTTCCTCCAGGAATTCGACCTTGTAACCGTGCTTTTCTGCCCAGCGCGTATACATGCGCAGCAGCATCTCCGCCCAGTCCTGGCTCTCCGTTCCGCCGGCCCCGGCATGAATCTCGAGGTAGCTGTCGTTAGCATCCGCCTCGCCTGAGAGCATCGACTGCAGACGCTCTTCATCGGCACGCTTGTGTAAATCGGCGATTGATCGCTCGGCCTCAGCAATCATGGCCGCGTCATCTTCGCTCTCGGCCATCTCGAGCAGGCCAAGCGCATCGCCGAGTGCATTTTCGAGTCCACGCACAGCGGAGAGCGAGGTTTCCAACTTCTGGCGCTCGCGCATCAGCCGCTGTGCGTCCTGCGGACTGTTCCAGAGCGAGGGGTCCTCGGCCTTGGCGTTCAACTCGTCAAGGCGGCGCGTGGACTTGTCCCAGTCAAAGATGCCTCCTCAGCAGGCTGAGGGCCTGCTTGATCTCATCGACGGATCGTTGAACTTCGGGACGCATGGTGATTTCTCCGGCCGCTGATATAGGCAGCGACGTGCGGTTCGTAAAGTTCGCTTGGTCAGTAGAGGCCGCCGGTGCTCGGTTCGGCAGTGGTTCCGGCCGGTGCTGGAGTCGTGGGGTCTGTGAAGGCGCCCTCACCTTCGCCGACATTGGCGCCGGGTGCATCTGGTTCGCCAGGAGCCGTGTTGGGTTTGAAGACTTCCGGAATTGAGCCGGGACCGCTCGACAGTGCACCGCTGTGATAATCGACACTGACGATTTCCACGCCTGGCGCAACGCGGAATGGAAGACCCGGCTGGCCGGCCAACGCGCCCTTCATGAAGTCGCGGAAGATGGGAGCTGCGACGGTCGCGCCCTGCTCCAGACTCCCGAGCGTGCGCGGATTGTCGAAACCGACATAGACGCCGCAAACCAGATCCGGTGAGAAGCCGACGAACCAAACATCCTTGGCATCGTTCGATGTGCCCGTCTTGCCCGCGAGTGGCTTGCCGACCGCGAGAACCGAACGGCCAGTGCCGCGCAGCACGACACCCTCGAGCAGCGAGACGATTTGATAGGAAGTTTGCGGATCGAGAACTTGGTCCCGCGTGTCGGCGAGCAACGGCTCGGGCTGGCGTTGCCAATCCGGTTGATTGCAGCCGTCGCAGCTGCGCGCATCATGACGCCAAATCGTCTTGCCGTTGCGATCCTGAATACGGTCGATCAAGGATGGAATGATTTTCTTTCCGCCATTGACGAACACCGAATAGCCGGTCACCTGCTTTAGCAGCGTTGTCTCGCCTGAGCCGATCGAATTCGAGAGGAATGGAGCCAGGTGGTCATAGACCCCGAAGCGCTCGGGGTACTGCACGACTTTGTCCATGCCGATGGCCTGCGCCAGGCGAATGGTCATGAGGTTGCGCGACAACTCGATGCCGCGACGAAGCGTTGTCAGGCCGAGATAGTGTTTTTCAAAATTCTTCGGCCGCCAGATTTTGCCGGTGCCGTCGACCATTTCGAACGGCGCATCGAGCACCTTGCTCACCGGCGTATAGCCATTGTCCAACGCCGCAGCATAAACGTACGGCTTGAACGATGAGCCCGGCTGGCGCATCGCCTGGAATGCTCGATCAAACTGGCTCGACGCGTAGCTGAAACCACCCGACAAGGCGAGAACGCGGCCGGTGTGCGGATCCATCGCCACGATGCCGCCGTTCACCTCAGGTACTTGCCGCAAGCCGTAATCGTTTTTGTTGTCGACAGATTCGACATAAATCACGTCGCCCGTCTTGAGCACGTCCTGTGGCTTTGACGGCGCGGCACCGACGCTGGCGTTACGCAATTCCTTTCGCGCCCACGCCAGCTCGGTGAAGGGGACCGTCGCTTTCGTGCCGTCGCCAAGACCGATCTCTGTGGCGTTCCCGTCGAAAGCCAGCACGACGGCAACGCGCCAGGAATCGATGCCGGATTGGTTCTCGACCGCCGCCAGCGTGTCCTTCCAGTTGCCCGATGTGTCGATGTGGCTGATCGGGCCGCGCCAGCCGTGACGCCGGTCATAGCGTACCAGGCCGGAACGGAGCGCGTTCACCGCGTGGTTCTGCAGCGCCGTATCGAGTGTTGAGCGCACCTGGAGGCCGCCATCGTAGAGCGGTTGCGCGCCATAGCGCGCATAGAGCTGACGGCGGACTTCCTCGACGAAATAATCGGCGTCTTCGGTCTGCGAGCCGATCGCCCTTGTCTGGGTGATGAGCGGTTCGGCGAGCGCCACACGCTCCTCTTCGGCGGAGATATAGCCGTTGTCGCGCATCTGGCCGATCACCCAGTTGCGGCGCTCGAGCGCAACGTCGTGGTAGCGCACGGGATCATAGGCGGACGGCGCCTTGGGCAGCGCCGCCAAGAATGCCACTTCCGCGATGTCGAGCTCGTCGATCGATTTGCCGAAGTAGTTCAACGCGGCCGCAGCAACGCCGTACGAATTTTCCCCGAGATAGATTTCATTCAGATAGAGCTCGAGGATCTTCGACTTGGAATAGGTCGCATCGATACGGATCGCCAGGATGGCCTCGCGGATCTTGCGCGAGAATTTCACCTCGCTGTTGAGCAGAAAATTCTTGGCGACCTGCTGCGTGATGGTCGATGCGCCTTCCAGACGCTTGTGCTGGAAAACATTGAAGATGTCCTTGATCGCGGCGCGCATGATCCCGGACGGATCGATGCCGGGATGGCTGTAGAAATTCTTGTCCTCGGCGGAGGTGAACGCTTCGGTGACCAGTTTGGGAACGAAGGCAATCGGCACGAAGATGCGTCGCTCGCGCGCATACTCGCCCAACAGCGTGCCGTCGCCGGCATAGACGCGCGTCGTCACAGGCGGCTGATAGTCGCGCAGAGCCTCCACGCTCGGCAGATCGCGGGTCACCGAGTAGATGTAGAAAAACCCGCCCAGCACGGCCGCCACGAGCAGCACGCCGACTGCCATTATCGCGTAGAAGAATGTTTGGCGCCACATCGCCGCGGTTCAGTCCCTGTTCGGTCGTCCTTCTATCGCTCGATTGTGGCGATGGGAAGGAGTTCCATTACGACGACAATCGTTAAGGATCGGCGACGGTGGATGGTCCAAAATAGCGGTCGACGGCCCCGGCAATCGCCTGTGCCATGCGGTCGCGCCAATGCACATTGTTCATTTCGTCGGCGTCGCCGGCGTTGGACAGATAACCAAGCTCGATGAGGACGGACGGAACGTCGGGCGCTTTCAAAACCACGAACGCGGCAGAGCGGTGCGGCTGTCTGGGCAAGATGCCGGTCGTGCGCGCAAGCAGCGGAACTGCGCTTTCCGCAAATCGTGAAGATCTGTTCATGGTGTCGCGCTGCGCCAGGTCGATCAGGATCGGTGCAACGGTTGAGTTCCCGCCACCCAAGTCGACGCCCGCGATGACATCCGACTGGTTCTCCTTCCGCGCCAGGGCGGCCGCCTCCGCGTCCGAACCACGATCGGAGAGCGTGTAGATCGAGAGCCCCGTCACGTTCGGGTCAGGATTGGAGTCGGCATGGAGCGAGATGAAGAGGTCGGCGCGCCAGTTCCTGGCGATATTCACTCTCTCTTTCAGAGGGATGTAAACATCGCTTTCCCGCGTCAGGTGCACGACATAGCCGGACCTCGCGGCCAGCACTCGGCCAAGCCGTTGTGCTTCATCCAGAACAACATCTTTCTCCTGCAAGCCATTGACTCCGTTCGTTCCGGAGTCGATTCCGCCATGGCCGGCGTCGATGACGATGACATGCTTTTCGCTGGTTGGAGGCAACTGCGACTGAGCCGGTGGAAGCGATGCGAGCAGGGCTGCAGCCGCCTCGCGGGCCCGCAGATCGGGTGGCCACCCAGCCGTCGCATCGAACTTCTCCTGGCTTGTCGGGAACATGTCGACGACGACCCGATAGCCGTAGCCGCCGCCAGGCGGGACCACGAGCGCATTGCTCACGCTGACCGGCGCATTGAGGTCGATGACAAATCGCGAATTGCCCGAGCGGAACAGCCCATAGCGATAGCTGCGCACAATGCCGTTGCCTGCGGGCCGTGGTGGCGATTCCAGATGCCATTGCACGAGCGGCATGTCGATGACCACACGATTGGGACTCGAAAGGGTGAAGGTCCGCATCGCGACGGGATCGGACATCTCGACGACAAAGCGCGTGCGATCCTGATGTTCCCCGATGCGCACGCCCATGATGACGGGTTCCGCCGCATGCTTGCCTGACCGGGGCGCAGTGTCGCTTTTGTCGTCCTTCAGGACGTTAGAAATGATGTCATCGACGGATTGCGGCTTGGTCGAGTTTTGCGCCAATGCCGTGACAGACAAGCCGAGTCCCGACAGCGTGAGAGCCATGCCCAAAATCCATCGCGCAATTGCGGCGTATCTCTTCGCCATGTCCGAACGTCGTCCAAATCGGTTGACTGCTCGTTAGCATAGCTGGGCTCAGGTCCGGGCAAAAAAATGGCGGGCACCGGTGCCCGCCATCTTCGATGACATCGATTTCAAATCTCAGAGTCCGATGTCGTTGAAGTCCAAGTTTGATTTGACTCCGACATAGAAGAACCGACCGATCGGATCAACCGGATAGGCCGACTCACCGATGGCCGGCTTCTGGTAGAACAGATTGTCGACGCCGGCATACACATTCCATCCGGTCGAGAAGTCGTAGCCCACCTGCACGCCTTGCACGAAACGGTCCGGTATGAACAGGAACTGCTTGGCAAATACGTTGGGCTGATCCTTGAGCGTCTGGAGCGAGGTGCGCAGCACGTGCGAATACCAGTCGATGTTGTAGTCGACCGTCCAACCGTCGTTCCGCCACACGATATCCACATTCGTCTGCCATTTTGGCGCAGGCGTTCCATCGAAGCCTCCGCCCAACGTACCCGCTCCTTCGACGGGCGCTTCGTCGGGAAGGGAAACAAACGACAGCCGATTTAGCCAATTGCCGATAATGTGGAAGCTGATGGTGCCGTCATTCTCGCCGAACCAGTCGACTGTGTCTGCCGTGTAATCGAGCGTCAGATCGATGCCGCTTGTTTGGAATGAAGCGACGTTGATCTCCTGGGCCTGAATTTCGATAATCGAGCCAGGGAACCCGCCAGACGGCGTGCGTGTGATCTGGGCACAGAACGGATTGTCGAGGGTGGAAAGATCGACGCACTCGTTGGCGATCGTCTGGCCTGAAAGCGCCTGGATGGCGTTGGTGATCTTGACGTCATACCAGTCGAGGCTGAGCGAAAGCCCCATGCCGGGCGGCTGAATGACGATACCGTAGGTTAAAGTGCGTGCGGTCTCGGCCCTGAGGTCAGTGTTTCCCCCGACGAGAATTGGGGTTGTTACCCCGGTAGTCAGGTTGGTTACGCCCGGGTCAAAGAGCGGATTCAACGGAGTTATGAGTGCCACGCAATTGGCAAGACGAAACTGAGTGCCGAGATTGATTTGGGTTGCGTCGCATGGGTCAGTCACGAAGGCAAACAACTGTTGGTTAGGGGCAAACAGTTCGCCGATGTTCGGAGCGCGCACCGCGACAGCATCGGTGGCACGGAATTTGAGACCTTCTATCGGAGAGTAGAGCCCGCCGAACTTCCAGCTCGTGCTGTCGCCGGCCGTCGAGTAGTGTGACGTTCGCACCGCGCCGTCGATCGACAGTTCTTTGGCGAACTCCATGTCCTGTAGAATCGGAAGTGATGCTTCGCCGAAGAACTCGTACACATCGAACTCACCACGCACGCCCTGTAAACCCGAAATCCAGGCGTCGTCGGACTGAGTGAGCGCATCGGGGTTGGACGCGCTCATTTCCTTGCGATATTCGCCGCCCGCAACGAGGCTGAGCGGGCCGGCAAAACCCCAGCTCTTGAACACCGGAATGTCTGCGCTGACATAGCCTGTCACCACATGTTGCATGAGCACGCCGAATGTATGCGTGTCTGCCGTGACAAATGCGCGAGCGGCTTTCGACGCTGCATCCGGCCCGAATGGATTGAACGGCACGCAACCGGAATTCGGGCCTGGCGTGAAGGTTTGCGGATAGTTGCCTGGTCCAACCGACACCAGGTCACCGAAGATCGGCCCGAAGATCGGAAAACCGAAAAGATTATCGATGAGAGACAAGTCCGGCGGCACGGCGGCCGGATTGAGATTGGAACGGCAGGTCGGCTTACCTGTCGCGGGATCAATCACCGAGTCCAGCGCCGCATAAAAGCGATCCGAGACGCGGTTTCCGACATTCACGTCGTCCACGTCGGTCTGGCCGTAAACGTAGCTCAAGTCCCACTTGAAGAGATCGAGAAAATCGGGACCGGGAAGATCGCCCTTTCCTTCCAGCACCAGCCGATAGGTATTTCGATCAACCCTCTCCTTGTTGCGGATTGCGAGGTAGTCCTCCGAAAGCACACCAAAACCTGCACCGCCCGCCAAGATGGCGCTCTTAACATTGGCGGGCAGGAATGCGTTGTCGGGGAGGATGACCGTGAAGTCATCAAATGGCGCGAACGAAGCGGACTTGGTGTCGACATGTGCGTAACGGAATTCTGCATTGACGTTGAGGTACCGAGAAAAATCGTACGTCGCGTCGACCTGCGCGATCTCGCGCCGGGTCAACGGCTGGAAGTCGCCCTGCAGGTCATTTGCGTAAGGCATGCCCGATGAGCCAATACGCGACGCGTTGCCGACGTCGATACCCAGGATGTAGGGCTGACCGTTGCCCAGGAAGTTCGGGTCGAAGGAATTGGTGATGTCAGAGTTTATCGCGCCCGTTGGCGCAGAGAATTCAAACTGAACATCAGCCGTGGGTATATTCGCGGGAAGGTTCGGGTTAGATCCGTCCGGGTTGTCTGGATTGGTGACGAAGTACTGAATGCCGCCGACGCGTGTGAATCGACGCTGCGTGAAGAAAAGATGATCTTGATAGGTGCCCTCGAACGTCGCCGTCACGTTGCCCTTGTCATCGTCGAAATTGTGTCCGACTGAGATCGCCGTCAGGAATTTGCTGCCGCCGCCATCTTCCGAGGTTCCCGCCTGCACGCGCGTGCGGATTCCTTCGAGATTATGTTTAAGAATGAAATTTACGACGCCGGAAACGCCGTCGGCTCCGTAGATCGCCGACGCACCGCCGGTGGCCACTTCGACTCGATCTATCAACGTCAGTGGGATCGAATTGACGTCTACGGCAGAGCTGCCGGTCGACTCGCCGATTGTACGGTGGCCGTCGATCAAGACAAGCGTGCGCACATATCCAAGATTGCGCAGATCGAGGAGATTGAGACCTCCCAGCGACGAACCGTCGTTTGAGGCCGGAGTGTTGTATCCGGTTGTTTGAAAGTTGCCGAGGGAACCGACCAAAGCCGGTATCTGCTTGAGATAGTCGCCAAGGTCGACCGTACCGCTGTGTTCGATTTGCTCCGAACCGACGGTCATCGTTGGACTGGGCAGGTCGAATTCCGGTCTTGGGATGCGCGTGCCGGTCACGACGACCGTCTCGGTCGCCTCGTCGGCGACAGCGCCGAACGGTGCGGCCACAAGGAATGCGGCGCTCGCCAGAATTGCGTTGCGCCAAAAGGTCAGGCTGGAGTTGCTTGTCATTAGACCCCCTAAGGAACAAGACGCCGGCCACCGAATCCGCTCTTAGCCCCCGCCGGCGGTGATTCATCAACTATGTCATCAACGTAATAAATTTACGATGGCGCAATGGCTTGCAGCTGCATCCGATAATCGAAGATCACGGTAAGTTTATCTGTCGCTGTCGGCCACTTCAGAGATTTGGATCGGCGATGGGGCAGCCAGGGTCGGACATTGATCAATTGGCGCAGACCGTCGGGTTTTTTGCGGCGAATCCAGGGGCTTGAAAGTCCTCTTTTACGCAGCATCGCAAAATCCGGACGTTTCCCTTGCCCGGGAAGGACCGGGCTCCTACAAGTGAAACCTGCTGCGCCGGCCGGACACAGGGGTGACCGGATCGTGAGGTGCTGTGGTCAGGAGTTCGCACCAGACGGTCTATGGACCCAGGTGCCGGTATCCCTCCATTGCAGCAGCAGCCCGCGGCCGGTCCGACCGGCCAAAAAGATTACGTTTTCATGATCGATTTCGCGCCAGTCCCTTTTTTCGAAACCGCACCCAACGTGCGGCCAGCGGTAGGGCAGCGCGCGTCCACAACAGATCGGGTCGGCCTCTGTCGCTTGATGGCGCTACGGCGCACCAAGCGCGAGCGCGACCCGCACGGAGATTTCAATGCCCAAGCGCATGCTTGTCGATGCCAGTCACCCGGAGGAAACGCGCGTCGTCGTTCTCGACGGACAGAAGGTCGAAGAATTTGATTTCGAGGCCGCGAGCCGGCGGCCGCTCAAAGGCAACATTTATCTTGCCAAGGTAACAAGGGTTGAGCCGTCACTGCAGGCAGCCTTCGTCGAGTATGGCGGCAACCGGCAGGGTTTTCTCGCCTTCTCGGAAATCCACCCCGATTACTACCAAATCCCCATCGCTGATCGTCAGGCGCTGATCGCGGAACAGGAAGCCGAGGCAAGGCGGCGACAGGAAGACGAGATCGAGTCCTTCGAGATTACTTCCGAACCGAAGCCGGAGATCGGCGAGGACGAAGAAAGCGAAGAACCCCTAGGCGATGATACTGCGCCGAACGAGCCCTCCGACGACGCACCGGCTGAAGAAGCCGAGGCACTGCCGACCGAAGACGGACCTGAGATCGAGTCTCCGATCGAAGCAGAGAGCGACGACCGCCCGGATGTATTCGAACATCGCGGAACTGCCAGCGATCCCGACGAACCTGATGGCCATGACGATCACGGCGATCCTGGTGAATCTGAGCGTTCACACGTACACGTTCATGACTCCGACAGCGACGTCGAGATTGATTTGATCGCTCGTGAGGAATCGAGTGCAGGCGTCGCCGACGAGCAAACCGCAGCAGCGGCGGCCTCGCATATTCCCGAAGACGATGATGTTCACCTCGATACGCCGGAACCCGAGATCACGGAGCAGATTCCAGACCTCCAGACTGCTTCGGAACAGCCACTCGAAGCAGAGGCGCAGCCGCTTCACGCGCAGCGTCCGTCCCAGCGCTTCCTGCGCCGGCGCCACTACAAGATTCAGGAAGTCATCAAGCGCCGGCAAATCATCTTGGTGCAGGTGGTCAAGGAGGAGCGCGGCAACAAGGGCGCAGCGCTAACGACCTACCTCTCCCTTGCCGGCCGTTACTGCGTTCTGATGCCGAACACGCCGCGCGGCGGCGGAATCTCGCGCAAGATCACCAATGCCAATGACCGTAAGCGGCTGAAATCAGCAGCGCAGGCGCTCGAGCTACCGGAGGGCATGGGTCTCATTATCCGCACCGCCGGAGAGAGTCGCACCAAGCTCGAGATCAGGCGCGACTACGAATATCTCCTGCGCATGTGGGATACGATCCGCGAGACCACGCTGAATTCGAATGCGCCGGCGAAGGTTTATGAAGAGGGCGACCTCATCAAGCGCGCGATACGCGATCTCTACAACAAGGATGTCGCCGAGATCGTCGTGGAAGGCGAAGCCGGTTACCAGAATGCGCGCGACTTCATGGGCATGCTGATGCCAACGCATGTGCGCAATGTGAAACTTTATGGCGAACCTGTTCCATTGTTCCAACGCCATCATATTGAAGCCCAACTCGATGCGATGTTCTCGCCGACCGTGACGCTGCGTTCAGGCGGCTATATCGTGATCAATCAGACCGAAGCGCTCGTCTCGATTGACGTGAACTCGGGCCGGGCGACGCGCGAGCACTCCATCGAAGAGACAGCGCGCAAGACCAACCTCGAAGCCGCCGAGGAGATCGGCCGTCAGCTGCGATTGCGTGACCTCGCCGGCTTGATTGTGATCGATTTCATCGACATGGAAGATGCTCGCAACGATCGCGACGTCGAAAAGCGTCTGCGTGACTCCGTCGCCAAGGATCGCGCCCGTATTCAGATCGGCAAGATCAGCCAATTCGGCCTATTGGAAATGTCCCGTCAGCGCCTGCGCGCGGGCGTGATTGCCGGATCGACTGTTCCCTGCCCGCACTGTGGCGGCCAGGGCATTGTGCGTTCGGTGGAATCGACGTCACTTCGCGTGCTGCGCGGTCTTGAAGAAGAGGCGCAGAAGCAGCGCGCCGAAGGGCTGACCATCCATGTCGCGCCCGACGTCGCAATCTACACGCTCAACCAGAAGCGACGCGAACTTGCGCGGCTCGAATCCGAATACAAGATCACGATCAATTTCGAGCCGAAGCCTCAATTGATGGCTGGCGAGTTCGAAATCGATCGCGTCGGCCAGCGCAATCCGGAGGATTTCCCGCGGCCGGCGATCGCTGAAGTGAGCGAGCCGGTGATGCCGGAAGAAGATCCCGCCATCGCGGAAGAAGAAGAACTCGACGAGGAAGACGAGATCATCGAGGCGGCTGAAGCCGGCGTCACTGAGCCTCAGCCGCCGCCCCACGAACGCAGCGAACCCGCCCGCGAAGGTGGGCGGCGGCGGCGCCGGCGCGGAGGGCGCAATCGTGGCGGGCGCGAGCGTCACAATGGCGGTCCGCGCGAACAGGTCATGCCACAGGATGGCGTTCCGGCCATCGAAGGTGGTGAAGCCATCACGTCGACATTGCAGCCGAGCAGCGCGACGGAAGACCAGGCCGGACACGTTCCCGATCACGAAGCGCGGCCCGAAGGCGAGTACACAAACGCACAAGGTGAAGGCGGGCCGCGTCGGCGTCGGCGCCGGCGTCGTGGCCGCAGAGGCGGCAATCGCGATCAGTTTTCCCAATCTCCGACGCCGCCGGCTTCCGAAACTTCTTCGCAGGATTCTTCGCCACAGGAGCGGTATGGGTCGGTGAGCGACGAAATCGATACGACCCCGACAGAGACTCCGCGACTAGCACCAAACGCTTCGTCGTCACCCTCGTGGTCGTTGCAAGACCCGGCCGAGATCGACACCACGCCAACCGAAGACGACAAGCCCGCCGCGCCGGCGAAAAAAGGTTGGTGGCAGCGCGCGTTCAGATCCTGAGGCGGACTCCGGCGTTAGCGTCCCTGATCGCCCGATGCGCCCAATCCATGCGCGGCCGGATCGGGAAGCGCCACGCATGTTCCGGATTGACAGGCTATGACGTTGACCGTGTCGTTGGCGACGCCGGTCGAGCGAATGTCGCCTGAACTTGCCAGCGTGTCGCCGCGCGCAAGCCGCGCGAGTGCATAGCCAATCGCCGCCGTGCCGTTAGGGCCGCCGGCTCCAGCACCGGCGAGCGAAACCGCTCCGCCCTGCCCCTGCAGCGCGATGACCGGAGTCAGAAACGCCGACGCAACACCGGCCGGTCCCGACGAGGGCGCGCGCGCCAAAGTCACACCCGTCCCGGCCGCGTTGTGACCCGATCCGAACGGCCCGTTCATCGTAACGGCGCATGCTGCTGCCTGCCCGTTGCCGTCAACCGCGGCGAAACCTGTCGCGCCAAGATCATTGGGCAAATTCGCTACGGCAAAACGGGAGAGTGCTTGCTTGACCGCATAGACAACCGAGGCCTGAAGATCGGTGGCACCGACATTGGTCGACTGCGCGCGGTTGAGACTATCGAACAGAGCTCCGGCAAAGGCACCGGCGCCGGTGCGTTGGGCGGGAAGCAACACGAATGCGCTACCCATCTGCAACGTTTGCGGCGTTCCGTTCGCGGCGACGTTCGCTGCGGCGAAATCGGCGACCGTGAGTCCGCCGCCCTGGGATTGCGAATAGGCGAGAATCCGCGCACCGACCTCGCCTTTGTAGAGGCCGTCGTTGCCTTTGACCCGGACGGCGGCAAGCGTTTGAGCCAACTCGGGCGCCGACACGACCGTTCCTTCCGCTTTCGGCTTGCCCGACTCGTCGAGGAATTCCGCGGCCAGCGCCGCATCAAGACGGATCACCTCCTGCGCCTCGGCGAGGTGCGCCGCCAGTGCGCTTGAAATCGGAAATCCGGCGGCGGCATAGCCTTCGCCTGGCGCGACATCGCGCTGCCAAGGAAGTCTGCCGTAGCTGTTCTGCATCATGGCGAAACCGCGCACATTGCCCGGCACCGCGTAGGCTCCGCCACCGCTGGCATCACGGGGAAGAAAATCGAATTCTTCGCTCCGTCCGGTTGTTCCGTCATGGACGATACAAATGCCGCCGCCGCCCAATCCCGCGGCAACGGGGAAGGTCGCGGCGAGTGCAAAATAAGTTGTCGTCACGGCGTCGACCGCACTTCCACCCTGCGAGAGGATCGTCGCTCCCGCCCGCACCGCGATCGGCTCGTCGCCGACGATGAGCGAGCCGGTCCGCGCTCCGCTTCCGCCGCCCAACTCCAGCGAACCGCCCAGATTCACCGAACAGGCGCATAACAGTAAACATGGAAGGCAGGCCAAGACCCGTGAATGCAGCATCGAAGTCACTATTCCCTGATGGTTAGCCGCCGCGCCGTTCCGTCCGTTGACGCCTGTGACGGGCCCACATACGGTCCCGTGCGAGTGAAGGGGCGCGGGGGACACTAGGAGAGTTCAAGCCTTGGCTTTTTGCAACCCGGTCTCACTCTTGCGTCGCGTGAAGACATTTTTATCAGGCGCAGCGCGCGGCGTCGGCTTCTTCGTCGGCTTCTTTGGCTGTCTGGCGGCATTCACGGCGCCCGCTTCGGCGCAGGGTCTGTTGCTGCTGCGTGACACCGAGACCGAGCGGGCGTTGCGCAGCTACGAGGATCCGCTGCTTAGAGCCGGCGGCGTCGATCCGGCGGGCGTTCATATCTATCTCGTCAACGATCCCACGGTGAACTCGTTCGTCGCCGAGGGCCAGAACATGTTCATCCAGACCGGTATGATTATGTTCGCCAAGAATGCGCTCGAGTTGAAAGGCGTGATGGCGCACGAAACCGGACACATCGTTGCCGGCCATCTCTCGCGCGACACGGCTGCGATCGAGAAGGCTACCATTCCGATGCTCTTGTCGATGGTGATCGGCATTGCGGCCATCGCCGCCGGCGCGGGCCAGGCCGGCATGCTGATCCTGCTTGGCGGCCAAGGAGTCGCCCAGGCCCAGTTCAACGCCTTCAGTCGCGTGCAAGAAGCGACGGCAGACCAGATCGCGATCAAGCTGCTGGACAAGACCCACCAATCGTCTCGCGGACTGCTCGCGACATTCCAACGCTTGGCCAACGAAGAAGCGATGGCAGCCGACCGCTTAGATCCGTTTGCCGCAGACCATCCGGTCGGACGCGACCGCGTTGCAAACCTCGAGACGGAGGTCGAAGCTTCGCCCTACAAGGACGTTCCCGAAGATCCGGCGGTCGAACACCAGTATGAAATGCTGCAGGCCAAGCTCGCGGGATATATCGAACCCATGCAGTCCGTGTTTAATCGCTATCCCTTGAGCGACACCAGCAAGCCGGCACGTTACGCCCGCGCGATGGCTTATTCACGCAAGCCCGACTTGCCCAAGGCGCTGATCGAGATCAACAGCTTGATCAAGGACGAGCCGAACAATCCCTATTTCTATGAAGTGCTGGGGCAGATCTATGTGAGCATGGCGAAGCCCCTGCTTGGCGTCGGCGCGTACCAAAAAAGCGTCGATCTTCTGCCCAACGCGCCGCAGCTCCGCGTCGGGCTTGCGGCAGCGCAGCTCGCGACTGAGCGGCCCGATCTCGCCAATCCCGCACTTGCCAATCTGAAGATCGCTCTGCAGCAGGAAGACGATGACTCGTTTGCCTGGTACGAGGCGGCCCAGGCCTACAGCATGATGGGCAACGAGGCGATGGCCGATCTTGCCACCGCCGAGCGCTACTACAATGCCGGCGCGATGCTCCAGGCGGCGCAATTCGCGACGAGGGCGCGTCACGGTCTGGCACAGGGCTCGCCGGATTGGCAACGCGCCAACGACATTGTGTCGGTGGCCGTGCCTGCAGTTCGCGCCCAGCAACACTGATCGCCAGGGCAGCTTCATGAACAGTCAAAACAAGCTCGCCCTCTTGAGCGCGCTCGGAGGTGCGGCCATCGCAGTGACTCTCATGCTTGCTGCGGCGACGCTGGGATCATTTCCGCAACGCCTGGAGGGCGCACAAATCCGCACCTACCTGCTCGGTCATCCCGAGCTCCTGGTCGAGATGCAAGTCAAGCTGGAGGAGAAAGACGCCGACATCACGGCGCGCGAACAGCGTTCGGCGCTGCTTGCGATCAACCGCAGGGCGTTCTTCGATCCCAAGATCGCATTTCTCGCAGGCCCGGCCGGCGCGAAACAAACGATGGTCGAATTCTTCGACTACAATTGTCCCTACTGTCGAGCTTCGCTTCCGGCCGTGAAGAAGTTTTTCGAGGCGCACAAAAACGACACGCGCTTTTCCTTCGTCGAGTTTCCCATTAAGGGACCCGATTCGATCGTCGCCGCGCGTGCGAGCTTGGCGGCCCGCAAACAGCCGGACAAGTTCCTCGCATTCCACTTCGCGTTGCTCGGCGAGGAATCGTTGGTGACGGACGACGTCATCTTCGCGGACGCCGCCAAGAGCGGTCTCGACGTGGCCAAGTTGAAGGCAGATATGCAGAGCAAGGATATCGATCGTGCAATCGATATCTCCCACAAGCTCGCCCTCAGCGCCAAGATCGACGGCACGCCGACGTTCATCGTCAACGGTCGCATTCACTCAGGCGTGGTCGACGACGACGATCTGAAAGATCTGATCAAGCAGAAGCCGGTGTGAACTCTAGATGAGTCCCGTCATCGGGCTCGACGGATCGGCATAGGGTTTCTTCGCCATGCGGCCGGCGAGATAAGCGAGACGTCCAGCCTCGACCGCGTGTTTCATCGCCGCCGCCATCTTCACCGGATTCTTGGCATGAGCGATGCCGGTATTTGAAATCACGGCGTCGCAGCCGAGCTCCATCGCCATCGCGGCGTCGGATGCAGTTCCGATTCCCGCATCGACGATCACCGGCACCTTGGCATCCTCGATGATCATGCGGATGTTCACCGTGCTTTGAATTCCCATGCCCGACCCGATCGGCGAGGCCAGCGGCATGATCGCCGCGGCGCCCGTGTCCTCCAAACGCTTGGCGAGAAGCGGGTCATCGTTGCAATAGACCATCACCTGAAAGCCGTCCTTCGTCAGTAGCTCTGTGGCGCGCAACGTTTCGAGCATGTCGGGATACAGCAATTTTTTTTCGCCGAGCACTTCGAGCTTGACGAGTGTCCAACCGCCGGCTTCGCGCGCCAGCCTGAGTGTTCTGACCGCGTCTTCGCCGGTGAAGCACCCGGCCGTGTTGGGCAGGTACGTGTACTTCTTGGGATCGATGAAATCGACCAGCTTGGGTTGATTCGGATCGGTCAAATTCACGCGACGTACGGCAACCGTGACGATTTCCGCACCACTCGCCTCGAGAGCATGCGCATTCTCTTCGTAGCTCTTGTATTTGCCGGTCCCGATGATGAGGCGCGAGGTATACGTCTTTCCCGCGATCACGAACGATTTGTCGACCGGCAACGCCGCTTCCAGCGGTGCGTTGCCGCCGCCGATAAAATGAACGATTTCGTACTGATCGCCTTCTCTCACCCGCACTTGCGCATAACTCGAACGCGGCACGATTTCGAGATTGCGCTCGACCGCGATCTTCCTGGGATCAAGACCTAGGAAGGCGAGCATCTCGTTCAGCGTCATTGCGCTGTTCAAAAGCTTTGCCTCGCCGTTAATGGTGACATTGATGGACATGCCGCGTGCCTCTTCTCGAATGACGGGAGTGGCGGCCGTGGCCGTCCGCTCCCTACGCCGGTACGAGCCGGATCAGGTTCTAAGGGACTCGGCGATTGCCGATCTCAGCCGACGTGGCGCCCCTGGGACGGCTTGATGGTGTCCCGTCAGTCCCAGAAGTCAACAAATTCGGCTCGGTCGCGGCTGTTTCCGTATCGGCCTCCTAACGACTATAAGGAGCGGAATCGCGCCCGGTCCGGAGACCCCTTGGCCAAATCTGGCAAACAAATCAAGACCTTGCCGATCTACGTGCTCAACGGGCCGACGCTCAACCTGCTCGGAACCCGTGAGCCGGAGATTTACGGTCGAACGACCTTGCCCGAAATCCGCAATCTTGTGGCCGAGCGTGCGGACCATCACGGTTTCAAGATCGTGTTTCGCCAATCCAATCACGAGGGCGACCTGATCGACTGGATCCAGGAGGCGCGCGTGAAAGGTTGCGGCGTGATCCTCAACGGCGCGGCCTACACGCACACCTCGATCGCGATCTATGACGCCTTGAAGGCGCTCGCCAAACCGATCATCGAGGTGCACCTGTCCAATCCGCACGCCCGCGAACCGTTCCGCCACCGCTCATTCGTAAGCAAGGCCGCAACTGGAGTCATCGTCGGATTGGGCGCGCAAGGCTATCTCTCGGCCGTCGACGCGATGGCAGCTTTGGTCAAAGGCAAGCCATGAACATGAAGGACATGAAGTCGATCGGCGCGCGGCTTGCCAGCGGACCGAAGGCAAAGTCCGGCGACGGTCTCATCGATGCGGCCGCAATCCGCGAACTTGCCGAACTCCTGACTGAAACCGGTCTCACCGAAATCGAAATCGAGCACAATGGCGCACGCCTGCGCGTTGCACGCCAGTCAGCTGGCGGAATGCCGGCAACTGCGGTGCCGATGCAGGAGCCGACGCCGCCCGCTACGGTCGAAACTCCAAAAGCCAAAGCTCCCGTTGGCGGCGTACCATCGCCGATGGTGGGCACCGTCTATGCGTCGCCCGAACCAAATGCTCCGCCCTTCATCAAGGTCGGCCAGAGCGTGAAGGAGGGCGACACGCTCTTCATCGTCGAAGCGATGAAGACGATGAATCCGATTCTCGCGACGCGCGCAGGTACGGTGACGGAGATCTGCGTTACCGACGCACAGCCGGTCGAGTTCGGGCAGATTCTCGCCTACATATCTTGACGTATGCCGCGGCCACGCCCACTCCCATCGTCGTCATGGCCGGGCTTGACCCGGCCACCCATCGCGCGAGCGTCCGCGAGCGAGAGACTCGCATGCCGAGATGGCCGGCTCGGGGGCCGGCCATGACGGTAACTTTGCATTCCTCCTCGGAAAAAGTCCGTCAATAGATGTTCGAAAAAATTCTCATCGCCAACCGCGGCGAGATCGCGCTCCGCATCAACCGCGCATGCAAGGAGATGGGCATCGCAACGGTCGCGGTGCACTCGACGGCCGATGCAGACGCCATGCATGTCCGTCTGGCGGATGAAAGCGTGTGCATCGGTCCGCCAGCAAGCGCCCAGAGTTACCTCAATATTCCCGCCATCATCTCGGCCTGCGAGATCACAGGCGCCGAAGCGATCCATCCGGGCTACGGTTTTTTGTCGGAAAACGCCAAGTTCGCCGACATCGTCAAAGAACACGGCATCACCTTCATCGGCCCAACGTCGGACCACATCCGGATGATGGGCGACAAAATCACCGCCATCCGCGCGATGAAGGAGGTCGGCATTCCGACTGTTCCCGGGTCGAGCGGCGCAGTCAGCGATACCAGTGCTCTGCGCAGCGCAAAAGAGATCGGCTTTCCCGTATTGATCAAGGCGACGGCGGGCGGCGGCGGACGCGGCATGAAGGTCGCGCAAACGGAGGCCGACCTGCCGCTAGCGCTTTCGACCGCGCGCGCGGAAGCCAAAGCCGCGTTTGGCAACGACCAGGTCTACATGGAAAAATATCTCCAAAGGCCACGCCATATCGAAATCCAGGTCCTCGCCGACGCGCAAGGCAACGTCATTCACCTGGGCGAACGCGATTGTTCGCTGCAACGCCGCCATCAGAAGGTTTGGGAGGAAGCCGGTTCGCCTGCCCTCAACGCGACGCAACGCGACGAGATCGGCAGCATCGTCACGCGCGCTCTTGCCAGGATCGGCTACCTCGGCGCCGGCACGATCGAGTTTCTGTTCGAGGACAGCCACTTCTATTTCATCGAGATGAACACGCGCCTGCAGGTCGAGCATCCCGTGACGGAGGCGTTGACGGGCATCGACATCGTGCGCGAACAGATCCGCATCGCTGCCGGCGGCGCGCTCGAATTGAAACAAGAGGACGTCACATTCGCCGGGCACGCCATCGAATGCCGCATCAATGCCGAGAGCGCGTTCACCTTCCAACCTTCGCCAGGCACGATCACCCAATTCCATACGCCAGGCGGGCTTGGCGTACGTTTCGACTCGGCGATCTACTCCGGCTATCGCATCCCGCCCTATTACGATAGCCTTGCCGGCAAGCTCATCGTGCATGCCCGCAACCGCAACGAGTGCCTGCTTCGACTGCGCCGCGCACTCGACGAACTTGTCGTCGGTGGCATCGAGACCACGATCCCTCTCTTCCAGCAGCTCGTGCGCGAGAGAGACATCATCGACGGCGAGTATTCGATCCACTGGTTGGAGCAATGGCTCGCCAAACAGAAAAAGGCATAATCAGTCGGGCTTGCGCTGGCGATATCGGCGCGCGACGCTGATGCATGGCCTACACGCAAACGCTTGGCACCACCCGCCACGTCTTCGACGATCTGAAGACGCTTCTGGCACGCGCCTCGCCGGATCGATCGGGCGACCGCCTCGCCAAACTTGCGGCGCAATCGGGCGAAGAGCGCGTCGCCGCACGCATGGCGCTTGCGGAGTTACCTTTGTCGGCTTTCCTCGACAAAGAGCTCGTCCCTTATGAGAAGGACGAAGTCACGCGCCTCATCTGCGATACTCACGACAAAGAACGTTTCGCACCGGTACGAACCCTGACGGTCGGTGGCTTTCGCGATTGGCTTCTGTCGGATGACGCGACGGGGCCGGTTTTGAATGCGCTCGCGCCGGGACTGGCGCCGGAAATGGCTGCCGCCGTCTCCAAGCTGATGCGCAACCAGGACCTGATCGCCGTGGCGCGAAAGATCAGCGTCGTTACGCGCTTCAACGACACGATCGGGCTTCCAGGCAGGCTTTCGGTGCGATTGCAGCCGAACCATCCGACCGACGATGCCAAGGGCATCGCGGCCTCGATTGTCGATGGCCTGCTCTATGGCAGCGGCGACGCCGTCATCGGCATCAATCCGGCAACCGACAATCTCGCGAGCGTGTCCACGCTGCTCGCCATGGTCGACGAGATCCGCAGTCGCTGGGAAATCCCGACGCAGTCCTGCGTGCTTTCGCACGTCACCACCACGCTGCGCGCGATCGAGCAAGGCGCGCCCGTTGATCTCGTGTTTCAGTCTGTCGCCGGCAGCGAGGCAGCGAACAAGAGCTTCGGCATCGATCTTGCCGTTCTCAAGGAAGCGCGCGAGGCGGCGCTGTCGCTCAAGCGCGGCGCGCTGGGCGCTAATGTCATGTATTTCGAGACAGGCCAGGGCGCGGCGCTTTCCGCCAACGCCCATCACGGCGTCGATCAGCAGACGATGGAGACGCGCGCCTACGCGGTGGCGCGACACTTCAAGCCGCTTCTCGTCAACAGCGTCGTCGGTTTCATCGGACCGGAATATCTTTTCGACGGCAAGGAGATCACGCGCGCCGGGCTGGAGGATCATTTCTGCGGCAAGTTGCTGGGCCTGCCGATGGGAGTCGACGTCTGTTACACCAATCACGCCGAGGCTGATCAAGATGACATGGATAACCTTCTCACCCTGCTCGGTGTGGCGGGTTGCTCCTATATCATGGGCGTACCCGGCGCCGACGACGTGATGCTCTCCTATCAGAGCACCTCGTTTCACGATGCGCTCTATATCCGCGCCGCGCTCGGTCTTCGCCCGGCGCCGGAATTTGAGTCATGGCTCATGCGCATGGGCATCATGGACGCTGGCGGGCGCATTCGCCCGCAACTGACGAGCAGCGATGCCCAGAGGCTGCTCGAATTCGCGAGAACGGCATGAGTGGGCGTGACGAATGGCATGCGCTTGCCGCGTACACGCCCGCGCGGATCGCGCTCGGCCGTGTCGGCAACGGCTTGCCCGTCGCGCGGGTCCTGGAATTTCAGCTCGCGCATGCGCGCGCCCGCGATGCCGTCCATGCGGCGTTCGAGGCACGCCGCGTCGCCGACGAACTGGGGAGCGCTGATACGCTGCTGCTCAACACACTAGCGCGCGACCGTGAGAGCTACCTTCTCAACCCAGATGCCGGACGACGGCTCGACGCACCGTCGCAGGCGACACTGCAACGCGGACGCTATGACGCGGCGCTGGTCATCGCGGACGGACTCTCCGCGACCGCGATCCACCGCCATGGCGCCCAATTGGCGCGGCTCATCTTGGCCGGCCATCCCGAACTGAAGTGGGCCCCTGTGACAATCGTGCGCGGTGGGCGGGTCGCAATCGGAGATGAGATTGCGCAAGTGCTAGGCGCCGAGCTTTGTGTCGTTCTCATCGGCGAGCGCCCCGGCCTGACCGCGTCCGACTCGATCGGGATCTATGTCACATTCGCGCCGCGCTCCGGCGGCACGACGGACGCAGAGCGCAACTGCATTTCCAACGTCCGTCCCGGTGGGCTTGAACTAGAGGATGCCGCACACCGACTGAGCTGGCTTCTCACCGAAGCGAGACGCCTTCGACTCACAGGTGTCGCGCTCAAGGAGGATGCGTCCGACCTGCGCGGCATCGCAGACACTGCTAAGCTTTCGCAGTGAATCAAGAGGGGATACGCGAATGGGCTGGCTTTCCAGGCATGAATCGACATTACTCAGTGTACTGCGCATCGTCGCGGGACTTCTTTTGTTGGAGCACGGCACACAGAAGCTGTTTCACTTCCCGCCGATGACGATGGCCATTCCGGCCAATGCCATGCCGATCATCATGGTTGCGGCGGTGATCGAGCTCGTTGGCGGCATGCTTCTGGTGCTCGGCGTGTTCACGCGCATCACCGCCTTCATCTGTTCTGGCGAGATGGCGATCGCCTATTGGATCGGCCACTTCCCACGCGGCGGATTCTTTCCGGCCGTTAACGGGGGCGACGCGGCGATTCTGTTCTGCTTCGTCTTTCTTTATATCGCGGCCGCTGGTCCTGGGCCGATCGCTCTGGTCAGATCCGACAGGCTCTGAGCCTTATCGCCTGACTCTGGGCGCGCTATGCTGGTGCGATGCACGGTTCTGCCGCCGTCACGCCGGAGATACTCCTGCACGCCTATGCGCAAGGCATCTTCCCGATGGCCGAGCGCCGGGACGATCCCGAGCTTTACTGGGTCTCGCCTGAACGGCGCGGCATCATTCCGCTCGATTCATTTCATATTCCGAAAAGGTTGGCGCGAACCGTGCGCAGCGACCGGTTTCGCGTCACGGCGGACACCGCCTTTGCCGACGTGCTGCTTGGCTGTGCCGAGGGCGTAACAGGACGGCCGAACACCTGGATCAACGCCGAAATTATGCGGCTATACACTGCGCTACACGATGCAGGTCGCGCACATTCGATCGAGTGCTGGGATGACCAGCGACTCGTCGGCGGTCTCTACGGCGTCAGTCTCGGCGGCGCGTTCTTTGGCGAGAGCATGTTTTCGCGCGAGCGCGACGCCAGCAAGGTCGCTCTCGTCCATCTGGTTGCACGATTGAAGGTCGGTGGCTTTGCGTTGCTCGACACACAATTTCTGACCAGGCACCTGACCCAGTTCGGCGCGATCGAGATCACGCGGCTTGCCTATCTGGCGCGCCTACGCGAAGCACTGGCCCATCCAGGTTATTGGCCGGCATCCTCGGGCAACGCTGCCGGCTTTTCATTGTCGGTCGCATCGGGCGAAACCGGCTTGACCGGCTTCAAAGGACCGACTGCAACGGTTTGGCCGGGTTCGCTCGCCTTGCAGGTGATCACCCACACATCGTAGAGCGGATGCTCCATGCCGTGCAGGCCAGGGCTCGAGGCGTACATCCAGCCGGAAAAGACTCGCCGGCCGGGCTGGTCGGGCCGGTGATCATCGATCTGTACGAACGCGGCCGTCTCCGGAGTTTCGGTCGGTGGCGTGGAGTAGCAGTAGCGCGCCGTGATCGTCAGGGTGGCGTAGTGGATCGGCTTGCCGATCGGCGCAACCAGCGTCGTCGGTCGGCCGGTGATCTTGTCGAGCCCACGAAGAATGAGCGCCAGCGGTCCGACTGGTTTTGGCGGCGTCAGCGTCGCCGTAGTCGGCGCAGTCGTTTGCTTGGCCACGGGCACGACGGCAGCGGCGCTGTCCGTGAGCAAGATGCCCGCAGCGGTGAGAAATAGGGCGCACAGCCGCTTCACGGCTTGGCTCCGCCGTTCGGCTGCTGCCCGGCGGCAGGAGGCGAAGATGGCGTCGCCCCTTTTGCCGGCATTTGGTTCGCACCATTTGCTGGCGCCTGGTTTGCGCCGCCTGGCTGGGGCGTTCCACCGTTCGGCTTTTGATTATTGCCCCCGCCGATGAAGCGCCCGACCAATCCCATCAGATCGACGGAGCCCTGCACATTGGTGATGGCGCCGCCCGGCGCCAGCATCTTGTCGCTGCCGCCTGGCGAGATCGAGAGATAGGAACCGCCCAGCAATCCGGTGGACGTCACCAGCAACGACGAATCATCCGGGATCGGCACGTCGTTGCGAATGTTCATGTGCAAGGTGACGAGATAGGTCTTGGGATCGAGCGTGAGTGCGCTGACTGAGCCAATTTTGATTCCCGACAAACGCACATCGGTGCCCGTGGCAAGGCCGTCGACACGCGGCATGCGCGCCGTGATTTCATAGCCGCCGAAACTTCCCGAGCTCGTACTGGTGTATGTGAAATAGAGAAAGGCGGCGGCCACCGCGACGACGATCGCGCCGATGATCGTCTCAACCGTGTTGTTGCTGGTCATGCCTACTCCGGCTTCCAGGCTTGATAGTCACCGGTCGCCGGCGGACGCGTTCCGCTTTTCGCAAGACTGCCTTCCGGCCGATAGGCATCGGGGGTACCGGTAAGATTCGGCCGGTGCTCCTTCTCCCAAGAATTTTCCTTGAACGGAGTCTTGGTCGGCGGATCTTCGTAAGTGTGATGTAGCCAGCCATGCCAATCCGGAGGCACACGGCTCGCTTCGACGGTCCCGGCATACGTCACCCAGCGCCGCGCGCCGTTCTTCGACTGATAGTAGCGGTTGCCGAACTTATCGGTGCCGATGAAAGTGCCGGACGACCAGATCGTTAGCAGTGTTCCCAAAGTTGCGTGGTGCCACCAAGCGAAGATCATGCGGAAGAAGGACATATGACTGCCCGAGTCTTGGATTTGCCGGCGGAATATAGAAGCCGGACTGCGATGATGCCACGAACACGATGGCGACACGGTGACCGAAGGAGTCGGTGGAACCACGCCCGCGGCGCTATCCACAATCGATCCAAAACGAGATGACTGTCACGCAAGTGAAAAAATTTTCTGCGCGAGTCGCGTTAACCGCTTGACACGATCTTTTCCTCAGCAAAACGCGGTGTTGCCAATCCACAAGATCTGGTGGGTAAGATTTCGTTTACCACTTCGTACTTGCGTCGAGTTTTGAACGGTGCCCATACTTGGGGCCTGTCGCTGCTCGCGACACCAAATCTGGCGGACGAAACCAACCTCCCCGCCGAGGCTGATGCCCGATAGGCATGTGCCCGGCGGTAGGAAAACTGTCCCCAAATGGTGCCGCAGCAGGGGGTCGGGCCGCTAACAGTTATTCGGGGACAGTTCCATGCGCATCCACCGTCAGTTCACGGTTGAGGGTCGTTCCGCCTATGACGGAATCGACTTTCGTTTTGCGAGTAGCGAGATCCGAAACCCCGACGGGTCCGTCGTCTTCTCCCAGTCCGACATCGAAGTGCCGGCTGACTGGAGCCAGGTGGCCTGCGATGTGCTGGCGCAGAAATATTTTCGCAAGGCCGGAATCCCGACGGCCCTGAAGCCGCTGCCGGAAGAAGGCGTTCCCGAATTCCTCTGGCGCAAGACCGCCGAGGGCGACGAAACGACGGGCGAGTATTCCGCCAAGCAGGTGTTCGATCGCCTCGCCGGGACCTGGACCTATTGGGGCTGGAAGGGCGGTTATTTCGACTCGGAAAAGGACGCGCGCGCCTTTTTCGACGAGCTCGTCTTCATGCTCGCGACTCAGAAGGCAGCGCCGAACTCGCCGCAATGGTTCAACACCGGCTTACATTGGGCCTATGGCATCGACGGCCCAAGCCAAGGCCACTTCTACGTCGACCATTTAACGGGCCGCCTGACCAAGTCGGCTACTTCTTACGAACACCCGCAGCCGCACGCCTGCTTCATCCAGTCCGTCGCCGACGATCTCGTCAATGAAGGCGGCATCATGGATTTGTGGACGCGCGAGGCGCGCCTCTTCAAGTACGGTTCCGGCACAGGCACGAACTTCTCGTCACTGCGCGGCGAGAACGAAAAACTCTCCGGCGGCGGCAAATCCTCCGGACTGATGAGCTTCCTCAAGATCGGCGATCGCGCAGCGGGTGCGATCAAATCCGGCGGCACGACACGGCGCGCCGCCAAGATGGTGATCGTCGACGTCGATCACCCCGACATCGAACAATTCATCGACTGGAAGGTGATCGAGGAACAAAAGGTCGCCGCTATGGTGGCGGGCTCCAAGCTCGCCGAGAAGCATCTGAAGCTCGTGATGAAGGCCTGCATCAATTGCGAAGGCTCGAACGATGATTGCTTCGATCCTAAGAAGAATCCCGCCCTGCGCCGCGAGATCAAGGCGGCGCGCAAGGCGATGATCCCCGACAACTATGTCGAGCGCGTGATCTCCTTCGCCAAGCAGGGCTACAAGGACATCGACTTCAGGACCTACGACACCGATTGGGATTCGGAGGCCTATCTCTCCGTGTCGGGCCAGAATTCGAACAACTCAGTTCGCGTCAGCGACGAATTCCTCGAAGCCGTCCTGGAAGATCAGGACTGGAACCTCACCTATCGCGGCTCGAACAAAATCGCCAAGACGATCAAGGCGCGCGACTTGTGGGAGAAGATCTCCTATTCCGCCTGGGCTTGCGCCGATCCCGGCATCCAATTCCACTCGACGATCAATGGCTGGCACACCTGCCCTGCCGGTGGAGAAATCCGCGCCTCCAATCCCTGCTCGGAGTACATGTTCCTCGACGATACGGCCTGCAATCTCGCGTCGCTGAACCTGATGCAGTTCCGCAAGGTTCAGGACGACGCAAAGGTTTTTGACGTCGCGGCGTTCGAACATGCCTGCCGGCTCTGGACCATCGTGCTGGAAATTTCAGTGCTGATGGCGCAGTTCCCCTCCAAGGAAATCGCGCAACTTTCCTACGACTACCGCACGCTGGGCTTGGGTTTCGCCAATATCGGCGGGCTTCTGATGGCGGCCGGCATTCCGTACGATTCGCGCGAAGGCCGCGCCATCGCAGGTGCGATCTCTTCCGTCATGACCGGTGTCTCCTATTCGACGTCGGCGGAAATGGCAGGCGAGCTTGGGCCATTCCCCGAGTTCGCGGCCAATCGCGAGGCGATGCTGCGGGTGATGCGCAATCATCGCCGCGCTGCGCATGGCGAGAAGAACGGCTATGAAGGGCTTGTCACTCTACCGGTGCCGCTTGATCTCGACGCGGTAGCCAACAAGGACCTCGCCTTCGCCGCGCAGCGCGCCTGGGACGATGCCGTGGCGCTGGGCGAAGGCTTTGGCTATCGCAACGCGCAGGCGACCGTCATTGCGCCGACCGGCACCATCGGTCTGGTCATGGACAAAGCCTTCACGGGAGTCGAACCGGACTTCGCGCTGGTCAAATTCAAGAAGCTCGCCGGCGGCGGTTATTTCAAGATCATAAACCGCTGCGTTCCCGAAGCGCTGCAGACGCTGCAATACACGCAAGCCGAGATCGATGAGATCGTGGCGTACGCCGTCGGCCACGGCACGCTCGAAGGCTATCGCGGCGCGCTCAATCAAGATGCGCTGCGCGCCAAGGGCTTCGGCGAAGACGAATTGGCGACGGTGGAAGGCGCGCTCGAATCGGCGTTCGACATCCGCTTCGTGTTCAACAAGTGGTCGCTGGGCACCGTGTTCTGCACCGAGATCCTGAAGATCGATCCGGCCGCGCTCGATGCGCCAGACTTCGACATGCTGAAGCTGTTGGGCTTCAGCCGCGCCGATATCGACGCCGCCAACCTCCATGTCTGCGGCGCCATGACTCTCGAAGGCGCGCCTTATCTGAAAGACGAGCACCTCGCCGTCTTCGATTGCGCCAATCCCTGCGGCCGCATCGGCAAGCGCGCGCTCTCGGTCGGCAGTCACATCCACATGATGGCGGCGGTGCAGCCCTTCATCTCGGGCGCCATCTCCAAGACCATCAACATGCCGAACAGCGCCACGGTGAAGGAATGCGGCGAGAGCTACCTCCTTTCCTGGCGTCTCGGGCTCAAGGCCAACGCGCTCTATCGTGATGGCTCCAAATTGAGCCAGCCGCTGGCGAGCCAGGTCTTCCAGTTCGACGATGACGAGGAAGAATTGGAAGAGATCGCGCCCGCCCAGCGCACCACGGTGATCACCGAGCGCATCGTCGAGAAGGTCGTCGAACGCGTGCGCTCGCGCGATCGCGAGAAACTGCCGCAACGCCGCAAAGGCTACACCCAGAAGGCGATCGTCGGCGGCCACAAGGTCTATCTGCGCACCGGCGAATATGAGGACGGCCGGCTCGGCGAGATCTTCATCGACATGCACAAGGATGGCGCCGCATTCCGCTCGCTGATGGACGGCTTCGCCATCGCCATCTCGGTCGGCCTGCAATATGGCGTACCGCTCGAGGAGTTCGTCGAAGCCTTCACCTTCACGCGTTTCGAGCCGGCGGGCATGGTCGTCGGCAACGACTCGATCAAGAACGCGACCAGCGTGCTCGACTACATCTTCCGCGAACTCGCTGTCTCCTATCTCGACCGCAACGATCTCGCCCATGTCCATCCGTCCGACGAGGACATCGGCGGCGGCGTCGATGACGGCAGCCATGACGCCCGCACCAGCGACGTCGTCCAGGCGGTCCGGAGCGTGACGTCGAGCGGTTATGTGCGCGGCCGGCTGCAGCGCTCCATCGCGGTGGTGCGCGGCGGCGCAGCGTTGAAGATGATGGAAGAGCATGCCCATCACGATCATGCCCATCATGACGACGAGGAGCACACTGAGGAATTCCTGACGGTGGAAGAGTCTGTCGTCACCGACGCGCTCAGCCAGATCCGCGCCGGCGTGCTCGAGGCGGCCAATCCGGTCGGCGACATGGTCGACGCGCTCGGTTCGCAGCTCACGGCGCGCGCGGGCGACGCAGCTGAGCGGGCCGGCAAGGCGCGCGAGCTCCAGGCAAAGCGTGCCGCGGAGGCGCGCATGAAAGGCTATGAGGGCGACGCTTGCGGCCAGTGCGGAAACTTTACGCTGGTGCGTAACGGCACCTGCATGAAGTGCAACACCTGCGGCAGCACGAGTGGGTGCAGCTGAGCCTGCGGTGGCGTGAGACGATACGGCGTTACTAACGCCGTAAACTCACCAGACCTTGTGGGGTCCGATCCCGGACTCCACATCGTACTGTTTTCAAGTTTTGCAGAGAGAGAAATTCTCTTCGTTGTTGAAACGAAGCACCCGAGCGCGACCGCTCAACTGCGCACTTGGTGATGCCGAGTAGCCGCTTCAAGGGCGCGCACGTGAAAGCCTTAGTAAATCTTCCTTCTCACATTGCGACGTCCCGTTTGTACCGAAACCGCGACGGGTGACCCGGATTCTTTGCGGAAACCTCAGAGATTCCGCGCTCGGCACGAAGTTTGCGACGTAAGGGGGTGTCGTATCGGAACGGCACATGGCCAAGCTTTTCGTCTTCGTCGTCGCTTTGATAGCTGTGAGCATCTCCCTCGCTTTGGCCGCGCCGTCCCGATCCGACACCGAATCCTGGAGCGTTGCGAGCGCGCCTTGATCCGGAATTAGCCTCCCGAATGTGACTTCAACCCCGGCCCCCAAGCCGGGGTTTTTTCCATGGCCGGGCTTGACCCGGCCACCCCGTCAAACTTGCTTCTGCATTTTTGGCGCGCAGACGCGCGCCAGATGGGTGGGCGCCTCGGGGGCGCCCATGACGGGTGAGAGCAGCTACTCCGCCGCCTCAGCCAGATCCTTCCGTTTCCAGCGCAACACCGGCTTGCGAGCCGCCGCGGTTTCATCGAGGCGATGGCGCGGCGCATAGTGCGGCGCGCCTTCGAAGCGCGACTTGTTGCCGTCACGCGCCTCGATGGCGAGTTCGCGCAGCACATGGATGAAGCGGTCGAGCGATTCCCTCGACTCGGACTCGGTCGGCTCGATCAGCATGGCGCCATGCACGACGAGCGGGAAGTACATCGTCATCGGGTGATAGCCCTCGTCGATCATCGCCTTGGCGAAGTCGAGCGTCGTGATGCCCGTGCCTTCGAGGAAGGAATCGTCGAACAGCGCCTCGTGCATGCATGGCCCGTCGCCATAAGGCGCGCTCATCACGTCCTTGAGCGAAGCGAGGATATAGTTCGCCGAGAGCACGGCGTCTTCGCTCGCCTGGCGCACGCCGTCGCGGCCATGGCTCAGCATGTAGGCGAGTGCGCGCACGAACATGCCCATCTGGCCGTGGAAGGCGCACATGCGCCCGAAGGGCTTTGCGCCTGACGGGAGCGCGTCGCGATCCTCGATCAGGCGAAAGCCTTTCGCGTCATGCACCAGCAACGGCAGCGGCGCAAAAGGCGCCAGCGCCGCCGAGAGCACGACCGGGCCCGCGCCCGGCCCGCCGCCGCCATGCGGCGTCGAGAATGTCTTGTGCAGATTGATGTGCATCGCATCGATGCCGAGATCGCCGGGCCGCACCCGCCCGGCGATGGCGTTGAAGTTGGCGCCGTCGCAATAGAAATAGGCGCCGGCCTTGTGCGTCGCATCCGCCATGTGGCGGATGTCGCGCTCGAACAGGCCGCAGGTGTTGGGATTGGTCAGCATGATCGCCGCAACGTCCGGCGCGAGCTTCCCTTCGAGCTCGATCATGTCGACGCGACCGTCGGGCGTGCCCTTGACCTCGTCGATCGTGAAGCCGGCGAAGGCTGCGGTTGCCGGGTTGGTGCCATGCGCGGACTCCGGCACCAGGATGCGCTTGCGCGTTTCGCCGCGCGCCGCGATGGCGGCACGGATGGAAAGAAGGCCGCACAGCTCGCCGTGCGCGCCGGCCTTGGGCGACATCGCGACCGCCGGCATGCCGGTGAGCGTCGTCAACCATGTCATCAGTTCGGCGATGAGTTCGAGCGCGCCCTGCACCGTCGATTGCGGGCTCAGCGGATGCAGATCGCCGAAACCCGGAAGCCGCGCCACTTTCTCGTTCAACCGCGGATTGTGTTTCATGGTGCAGGAGCCGAGCGGATAGAGCCCGGCATCGATCGCGTAGTTCATGCGCGACAGCCGCACATAATGGCGCACGACCTCCGGCTCGGAGAGGCCAGGAAGTCCGATCGGTTGCGCCCGCTTCACGCCGCCGAGCCGCGCGTCGGAGAGTTGGACATTTGGCAAGTCGACACCCGTCATGCCGTCGCGGCCGAGTTCGAAGATGAGCGGCTCCTCATGGTCGAGGCCGCGATCGCCGGAAATGGTCGTAAGCACGTGGCCGTTCACCGCGGGCACAGAGGTCGGCCGTCCCTGGTTGTTCATCGTCATGGCAGGATCTCCGCGAGCGCGCGGGCGAAGGCATCGCAATCCTCGTCGGTGACAGTCTCGGTTGCCGCGACGATCAGGAGATCGCGCACCTTGGGATCATGCGGCATCAGTCGTGACGCCGGCACGCCGGCCAGGATGCCTTTCTTGGCAAGGGACTCGACGATGGCGTCGGCCTTGCCCGGAAGCCTGAGCGTGAATTCGTTGAAAAATGCGGGTGTGACCAGTTCGACGCCCTTGACGGCAGAGAGCTTGTCGGCGAGCGCGGACGCCTTGGCATGATTGAGCCGCGCGAGGCGTGTGAAACCCTCTTCGCCCAGAAGCGAGAGATGGATCGTGAAGGCAAGACAGCATAGCCCGGAATTGGTGCAGATGTTGCTCGTCGCCTTCTCGCGGCGGATGTGCTGTTCGCGCGTCGACAGCGTCAGCACATAGCCGCGCTTGCCGATCGCATCGACCGTCTCGCCGGTCAGCCGCCCCGGCACCTGGCGCAGGAATTTCTCACGCGTGGCAAAGAGCCCGACATAGGGTCCGCCGAAATTGAGGCCGTTGCCGATCGATTGGCCTTCGGCGGCGACGATGTCGGCGCCTTGCGCGCCTGGCGCTTCTAGGAGCCCAAGCGAAACGATCTCGGTCACGACCGCAATCAAGAGCGCGCCTTTGGCGTGCGCAGCCGCGGCGATCGGTTTCAGGTCGTGGATGAGGCCGAACACGTCGGGGCTTTGCACGACGACACAGGCCGTCTGATCGTCGATCATCGCGATGACGTCGTCGGCCTTTCCCGGAGTCGTCGTCGCGCGAACGACCTGACCGGACAGGCTCGCCATCGTTTCGACCGTCTCGGCATAGTGCGGATGGAGGCCACCCGACAAGACCGCTTTCGGTCGCCGTGTGATGCGTTCCGCCATCAGCACCGCTTCGGCGGTCGCGGTCGAACCGTCGTAGAGCGAGGCGTTGGCGACTTCCATGCCGGTCAGAAGCGCAACCTGGGTCTGGAATTCGAACATGTATTGCAGCGTGCCCTGTGCAATCTCCGGCTGGTAGGGCGTGTAGGAGGTGAGGAACTCGGCGCGTTGGATCAAGTGATCGACCGAGGCCGGGACATGATGGCGGTAGGCGCCGGCGCCGCAGAAGAACGGACCGTTTCCCGCCGCGGCATTTTTTGCTGCGAGTCGCGAGAGCTTGCGCTCGACTTCGAGTTCGCCCTGGCCGTCCGGCAGATCGAACGACGACAGCGGCACCACAGCCGACACCGGAACATCCTTGAACAACGCATCGACACTCGTCACGCCGATCCGCTCGATCATCGCCAGTCGATCGTCCGGCGTCAGGGGATGGTAACGCATGATCTAAAGCCCTTTCACGAACTCGGCATATTGGTCGGCGGTCAAGAGCTTCTGGAATTCGGACTTGTCCGCGAGTTTCAGTTTGAAGAACCAGCCCTCGCCTTCCGGATCGGCGTTGACCTTCGCCGGATCTTCGGCGAGCACCGCATTCGATGTCGTCACTTCGCCACCGACCGGTGCGTAGACTTCGCTCGCCGCCTTGACGCTTTCGACCACCGCCGCTTCGCCGCCGGCGCCGACCTTGTGGCCGGCTTCGGGCAGCTCGACATAGACGACGTCGCCCAATTGCTCGGCGGCATATTTGGTGATGCCGATGGTGGCTTCGTCGCCATCGATGCGGACCCATTCATGCTGATCGGTAAAACGGACTTCACTCATGAGACGGCTCCACGGGTTTCAAACGGCGCGACGATAACGGTGCGGTACGAACGGCAGCGGCGAGACACGTGCGGGCAACGGCTTGCCGCGCACGATCAGATCGAGTTCTGTGCCGTCGCCGGCGAAAGCGGATTCGACGTAACCCATCGCGATGGGCGCATTGAGCGTTGGCCCGAAGCCGCCGCTGGTGATCGTGCCGATGACGCGACCGGTCTTGTCCGCGATCTCGCTGCCCTCGCGCGCCGGTGCGCGACCATCGGGGCGGATGCCGACACGCTTCTTCGCCGTGCCGTTGAAGACCGCGTCCATGATTTCTCCCGCCGCCGGAAAATCCTTGTCCAGCTTGCGGCGCTTGCCGATGGACCAGACCAGACTGGCTTCGACCGGGTTCACAGTCTCGTCGATGTCGTGCCCGTAGAGACAGAGCCCTGCCTCGAGTCTCAGGCTGTCGCGCGCGCCAAGACCGATCGGCAGAACTTCCGGCTCAGCCAGCAAGGCGCGGGCGACGCGCAGAGCGTGACTACCTTCGAGGGAAATCTCGAAGCCGTCTTCGCCGGTATAGCCCGAGCGGCTGACGATGGCCGGAGCGCCGGCAACAGTGCAGCGCACGACCTGCATGAAGGTGAGTTTCGCGATGCCCGGCGAATGCCGCTCGAGCACCTGGGCCGCAGCCGGACCTTGCAGTGCGAGCAGCGCACGGTCCGGCCGCGGCTCGAGCTTGGCGATACCTTTGAGCTGCGCGGCGATGTAGTCGAAGTCGCCCTGCTTGGTGCCGGCATTGACGACGAGATAGAGCGGCGCCTCGCCGATGAGGCGCGAGAACATGAAATCGTCCTTGATCGTGCCTTGATCGTTGAGCAGGAGACCGTAGCGTTGCAGTCCCGGTTTGAGGCCGATCGCGTCGGCGGGCGTGAGCCGCTCCAGCGCCTTGGCCGGATCGGCGCCGGAGAGAAACGCCTGCCCCATGTGCGAGACATCGAACAGGCCGGCCTTTTCACGCGTATGCAGGTGTTCCTTCAGAATCCCGGCGGGATAGTGAACGGGCATGTCATAGCCGGAGAACGGCACCATCTTGGCGCCAAGCTCGACATGCAGCGCATGCAGCGGCGTCTCAAGCAGGACTTCGTTCGGCTGGGCCATAAATGGTCCGTATACAGAGTTGCGTCGGCGCGCCCCGCATCGCTGCGGCACTCGCGCCCCTCTGTCATTGGACCTGAGAGATTTCCCGCCTGGTGGCGGTTACCCCTTCGGTGGAGACCGCGCGTGTCGCAGTCCCGCTTTCCAGAAGTTCATCTCCGATCGCGGTCCTTTTGCCTGAGAGTTTCCGGGGCGGTTGCTCCTTCGGCCTCCCCGAATGAGGGGACGTCTCCCGCGAGGGATCATGTGTTGGCCACCGTCACGCGCCTCACGGCGGATAAGGGTGTTGCGGGCATTCTAAAGAGGGAGGTGGTTGAGTCAACGAACGCAACGGAATCCGCGATTCTACTCACATTCTTTCCGGAACCTCGATGCCCAGAGTGCCCAAGACTTTGGCAAGCACCGCCAGGGTGAGCTGGCAAAGACCGAGCCGCGCACCGCGGATGGCAGTGTCGGTTTCGGACAGTATGTGGTGCTCGGCATAGAAGCGGCTGTAGTGCTGCGCGAGCGTGAAGACGTAGTCGCATAAAATATTCGGCGCGCGGCCACGCTCGGCGCCCGCCATTGCATCAGGCAACGAGAGAAGCTGCAGGAACAGTGCACGCTCTTCGGGCGAACGGATATGCGGCTCGCCGATCGCGTGACCTTCGGCCTTGGCACGGCGCAGGATCGACTGGATGCGCACGGCAGCATATTGCAGATACGGACCGGTCTTGCCTTCGAAGCGCGAGAAGCGTTCAAGATCGAAAATGTAATCAGTGAGCCGATAGTTCGAGAGATCGGCGAATTTGATCGTCGCGATGGCAACCTTCTTCGCGATGTCGGCACGCTCGTCGGCGCTGTAGTCGGCGCCCATCCCCTGCTCGGCCAGCCGCTTCTCGGCTTCGGCCGTGGCCATAGCGATGAGATCGAACAGCTTCATGACGCCGCCTTCGCGCGTCTTGAACGGCTTGCCGTCGGTGCCGTTCATCGTGCCGAAGCCGGCATGTTCGAGCGCGGCCTTGCCGGCGAGGCCCGCCTTCTCGGCGGCGCGAAACACCTGCTCGAAATGCAGGTGCTGGCGCTGATCGACGACGTAGAGGATGAGATCGGGATTCTGCGCGCGCACGCGATCGATGATGGTGGCGAGATCGGTCGTGCCGTACAGCACCGCGCCGTCCTGCTTGACCAGGATCAAGGGCGGCATCTCCTTCTTGTCGCTGTTGCGTTCGACGTGCACGACGAGCGCGCCCTCGCTCTCGCCCGCCACCCCGCGCGCCTTCAAGTCCGCGATCATGGGCGCGACCAGAGGATCGACGCTAGCCTCGCCCTTCCACAGGTCGAAGTGGACGCCGAGGCTGCCGTACTCGCGGTCGAGACCCACCTTCGAGACGTTAAAGAAGTGCATCCAGAGTGCGCGATAACCGGCCCGTCCGGCTTGCAAATCCGCCGTCGCCTGGCGCGCTTCGAGAAGGCGGGCTTCGTCCGCTTTGCAGGCCGCGACCGCGGCCGGATAAATCTCCTCGAGATCGCCCATCGTCACCGGCGACTGCGACGGATAAGGCCCGGTGAAGGCTGCGTCGAAATACCCGGGCGCGATCCCGCGATGGGCGATTTCCGAGATCAGCTGCCCCATCTGCAGGCCCCAGTCGCCGAGATGGATGTCGCTGACCACATTCCACTGATTGGCGCGGAAGAGCCGCTGCAGGCAGTCGCCGATGATGGCGGAGCGGAGATGGCCGACATGCATGGGCTTGGCGATGTTCGGTCCGCCGAAATCGATGAGGAGAGACTTACCCCTGCCCGTTTCGGGCGCGCCCAATCGCGCGTCTTGAGACAGTGCAACGCCGCGCGCAGATAACGCCGCATCGGTCAGATCGAGATTGATGAAGCCCGGCCCGGCGATCTCGACCTTGGCGAACAGCGGATCGGACTTGAGGCGCGCGACGATCTTCTCCGCCACCGCACGCGGATTCGTCTTCGCCTCTTTCGCCGCCGCGAGCGCGCCATTGCATTGGAACTGCGCGAGGTCGGGACGATCGGAGCGCGTGACCTGTCCAAACGCCTTAGAGAGTCCTTCCGCCGCGAACGCACTGCCGACGATCGCGCTCAGCTCGGCGCTGAGCACGGTCATGGCGCGAAACGCCCCATCTTCGTGTTGTAGTCAAGTTGCGCCTTGGTCAGCTGCAGGCCGGTCAGGATGCCGTAGTCGTACGGCTTCTTGCCGTTGTCGAGGCGGATCGGAACCTCCGACACATCGGCATCGAATGTCGTGCTCGACTCACCCGGGCGAAAGGCGAAAGTCGCCGTATAGATTTTCTTGGAGACGATGGTGGTCGAGTCCCGCGTCACCGCCACGTAGTAGGGAACGCTATAATCCGCGGCGAGACCCGTCGGTGTTCGCGTCGCGCGGAAGGTGACGGTGACGCTCGAATCCGCCGTGCCTTCGTCCTTGTCGAACGAACAGTTGGCTTTGACGCCGGTCATCACGACTTCATACACAACACCCGCCGGATCACCTTCCATCTTGTCCCTGAACCCGGTCAGCTGTGCCGTGTTGGCGAGCACGCTGGCATTGGGGCAGAGGCCGCGTTTGACATCGGTCGAACAGGCGGAGAGCGACAGAACCGCAAGCGTGGCGATGACGAGCGAACGCAGAAACGACGGCATGATCAGATCGCGAGCGTTTCGTGCGTTCCGCCGCACAAAGTCGCGGACGTGTTCTTGCAGCCGCAGAACCACACCGTTTCAGGCCGGCGCTTTGAACACCGCAAAGAGGTCCTGCCCGCCACCACATCGACCGAAAATGGAGATTTCTGCGCAATGACGGGAACGGCCATGTCATGTCCTTCGCTTGACTTTTTTCGAGTCGCAGCCGACTTCTGAAAACCGGCGCAAAACGCGCCGGACTGTAGCCAAGCAGGCTCTCGATGGGAAGCATGGACCATGGCGGTCTACACCGACGTCTCCTTTGAGGACCTCGAAGTGGCGCTTGCCGACTACGATGTCGGTCAGCCTCTGAGTTTCAAAGGCATCGCCGAAGGTGTCGAGAACAGCAACTTCTACCTGCTGACGGATCGTGGCAGTTACTTCCTCACGCTCTATGAAAAACGTGTCCACGAAGCCGACCTGCCATTCTTCCTCGGGTTGATGGAACATCTGGCAGCACGCGGCATCGCTTGTCCTGAGCCGGTCCGCCGCAAGGACGGCAAACAATGGACAAAGATCAATGGCCGGCCGGCCGCATTGGTCAGCTTTTTGACGGGACTATCCGTGCGGCGTCCCGACGTCGGGCATTGTGCGTCGGCGGGTGACGCGCTGGCCCGTCTGCATGCGGCAGGCGCGGACTTCGCGATCCGCCGCGCCAACGCGCTGGGAATTTCGGGCTGGCGCGATCTCGTCGCGAAGACTGCGAGCGGCGCCGACGGCATCGAGCGCGGCTTGCGCGACGTCATTGCATCGGCTCATCACGAGGTGAACGCGCACTGGCCTACGGGGCTGCCGTCGGGCGTCATCCACGCGGATCTCTTTCCCGACAATGTTCTCTTCACGAATGGGCAAGTGTCCGGACTGATCGATTTCTATTTCGCCTGCAATGATGCGTTTGCCTACGACCTGGCAGTCATGCTCAACGCCTGGTGCTTCGAGACTGACGGCGCCTACAACTTGACGAAAGGCCAGAGTCTCCTTTCGGCGTATCGCAAGCGGCGCGAATTGACCCAAACCGAGACCGCAGCACTGCCCATCCTCTGTGCCGGTGCGGCACTGCGCTTTCTCCTGACCCGTCTCTTCGATCTCCTCAACCACGATCCGATGGCGCTCGTCAGGCCGAAGGAGCCGCGCGATTTCAGCAAGCGGCTCCGCTTCCACATGCGCGTGAAGAGTCCTGCCGAGTACGGTTTGTGACCGAGGCCGTCATCGACATCTATACCGACGGCGCCTGCTCGGGAAATCCCGGACCTGGCGGCTGGGCGGCGATCCTGCGCACGCGCGGCCATGAACGCGAACTCTCGGGCGGTGACGAAGCGACCACCAACAATCGCATGGAACTGATGGCCGTGATCCGCGCACTCGAAGCGCTCAAGCGGCCTTCGGCGATCCGACTGCACACGGATTCGCGCTACGTCATGGACGGAGCGGCCAAGTGGCTGACGAAATGGAAAGCCAATGGTTGGAAAACCGCGGACAAGAAACCGGTGAAGAATGCCGAATTGTGGCGCGCACTCGACGCCGCGATGTCCCGGCACAAAATCAGCTGGAAGTGGGTGGCCGGGCATTCCGGCCATCCGGAGAACGAACGCGCGGACCAACTCGCCCGCGCGGCCATTCCGGAGAAGCGCGGCGACTAAAGTTCCGTCAGAACATGCTCGGCGCTGGATACTGCGAACGCGCCCGGTGCTTCGACGTTCAGTTTCGTCACCACGCCGTTATCCACGAGCATTGCGAAACGCTGGCTGCGCTGGCCCATCCCGAAACGCGAGCCGTCGAGTTCCAGTCCGAGCGCCTTGGTCAGATCGCCATTGCCGTCCGCCAGCATCATGATCTTGTCGCCGACTTTTTGTTGCTCGCCCCACGCGCCCATCACGAAGGCGTCATTGACGGCGACACAGGCGATTGCATCGACGCCTTTCGCCTTGATCGCGTCGGCATTCTGCACGAATCCCGGCAAATGCTTGGCGGAACAAGTCGGCGTAAAAGCGCCCGGCACGGCGAAGACGACCACTTTCTTGCCGGCAAATAGGTCATCGGTCTTCACCGGCTTCGGTCCACCGTCCTTCATTTGCATGAGTGTTGCCGATGGAAATTTGTCGCCGACTTTGATGGACATGAGGTGCTCCTGAGGTTGGGCGCGCGTTTTAGCGCATGGTTCGTCCTGTCGCAAAGGGGCGAAAAGTCGTAAGTTATGGCGATGGCAGCGCATGACTCGCCGCAATGGCGCAACAGCGACGGCTTTCTGACGGGAAAGCTCCTGATCGCAATGCCCGGCATGGCCGATCCGCGTTTCGAAAAAAGCGTCATCTTCGTCTGCTCGCACTCGTCGGATGGCGCGCTTGGCTTGATCGTCAATAAGCCGCTTGAAGGTCTGCCGTTCCGCGACTTGATGACGCAAATGGACATTCCGGTCACGGAGTCGACGCCGCGCGTACCGGTGATGTTCGGCGGACCGGTCGAGACCGATCGCGGTTACGTGCTGCATTCGAACGAACGCAGCAACAGTCCGGCGACGCTGTCGGTTACGTCCGAGATCGCGCTGACGCCGACCATCGACATCCTGCGCGCCATTGCGCGCGGCACCGGCCCGCAAAAGTTTCTCTTCGCGCTCGGCTATGCCGGCTGGGGCGCCGGCCAGATCGAGGACGAGATCGCCGGCAATGGCTGGATCCATTGCGACGCCGATGCCGAGCTGGTGTTTCGCGGCGACGCGGGGTCGAAGTGGAGCCTGGCGCTCGCCAAGCTCGGCGCCAATATCTCAGGGCTTTCCAGCGACATTGGCCACGCCTGAACGCGCCGCCAGCAGATCGAAATGCATGGCGATGAAGCTGAGCGCGTCCGCCGCTGGCAGCGGCTTCGAAAAGAAAAAACCTTGCGCATACTCGCTGCCCAAGGCCTTCAGCCAGGTCGCGTCCGCTTCACGCTCAACGCCCTCGACGATGATGGTGCGCTTGAGGTCATGGGCGAGCGCGATGATCGATTTCAACACGACTTCGCCGTCCGCCTTGGTCTGCGGGTCCTTGTGTTTGGCAAGGAAGCTCTGATCGATCTTGATCGTGTCGAAGGGCAGATCCTTGAGCTGGCTGAGACTCGATGCGCCGGTACCGAAATCGTCGATCATGATGCCGACGCCAAGGGCGCGGCACTGCTCGAGCGCACTTCGCAAATCGGGATTGCCCGCAATGACACTCTCGGTGACCTCGAGCTTTAAAGTTTCCGGCGCGAGGTGGGCGTTAGCCATGACGGAACCCAGAAACACGCCGAACTCGGCGTCGCGCAATTGGCGTCGCGAAACGTTGACACTGACAAAGAGCGGCGGAGCCAGTGGAAAATAGCGCTGCCAGTTGCTCAAATCCTGCGCCGCACTTTCCAGAGCGATGCGCCCCAGCGTTACGATCGTACCCGTCTCTTCGGAATGTACGATGAAGTCGGTCGGGGTAAGGAGTCCGCGCGTCGGATGGTTCCAGCGCAACAACGCCTCGAAGCCTGCAATCGCGCCGTCAGCCAAATGGACGATCGGCTGGTAGTGAACGACGATCTGGCCCTCGTCGATCGCGCGGCGCAATTCCGACTCCAGCGTCACCGCGTCGCCCGGCGCCAGCGTTTCGAGTTCGCGCGAATAGGCGCGCGCGCAGCCGCCACCCAGCTGCTTTGCGTGCATCAGCGCGAGTTCGGTGTTCTTGAGCAGTTCGAGCGGATCGCCGGCATCGCGACCGAGCGCAACGCCGACGCTCGCCGGCGCGAAAACCTCGCGACCGTCGAGCTGGTAGGGTGCGCTGCAAGCCTCGATGAGTTCCGCTCCGACAACGCCTGGCTCCTTCGAGCCATAGGAAAAGATCATGGCAAAGGCGTCGCCGCCGACGCGAAAAACTTCGGCGACGCCCTCGAAGCGATTGCTGAGACGCTCCGCCATCTGGCTCAGGATTCCGTCGCCGCCCGCATCTCCGAGACTGGCGTGAATGGATTTGAACCGATCGACATCCAGAAGCGCGAAGGTCGTGTCGGCAAAATGCGGACTGCGTTGCTCGAGCTCTTCCATCATGGAGACGCGATTGCCAAGCCCGGTGAGCGGATCGAGAAGCGTGCGATCCAGAGCCTCAGCCTCGGTCGTCTTTCGCGCCGTGACGTCGGCCAAGAGGCCGACACAGCGGCTCGCCACATCGCCGCCGCCGAGCATCGTGGCACGCAGTTCGAGCCACGAAATGCGTGTGGCGGGCCCGCGCAGGCGGAACTCGAGGCGGAATCCGAGCCCCGGACGCTTGCGATAGTCGCCGAGCGCACGGCGATAGACGTCGCGGTCTTCGCCATATACGTGCGCGATGAAATCGGTGTGCCGAATATGAGAATTCGTCTCGGGCAGCCCGATCAGGAGGGTCGCCTCGCGGGAGAGTTGCAGCGTGTCGCGCGCAAAATCGAGATCGAAGATTCCCTGGTTCGATGCCGTGATCGCTTCCAGAACTGACCTCACGTCTCGTCCGCTTGGCGGCTCCGCGACCGCCGCGACCGACTGGAAGGGAAGGACGGCGATGCCCTCGCCCGCGGCAATCGCCAGCGCGAGCAGGATCGAGCCGGCCGCCGCGAACGAACCTGCCGCCGACGTGGCCAGCGAATCTCCCGTGCTGCTCAGCACTGCCAGGGCCGAGGCGATGGTGACGCACGCAAAGACTAGCGCGCTCGGGATGGAGACCTTGGCGGCCTGGGATCCGAGAATGCCGCGATAGATGAGATAGGCCGCAACAGCGGGAGCGCCAATGAGCACGAGGGCGTCGACCGCGATAATTGTCCCGGGAACGCCAATATAGGCGAGGATCGACAGCACGATGATCACCGCCTCGCCACGTTTCAACCATTGCACTTGCCTGGGCCAGATTTCGCGCAGCGGCACGATCGCGTCCGCGAGGCGTGCGCCTGCGGCAAGCGAAAAGCCGGCGAACATCGCGGTCAGTCCGTAAGGCCCGCCGACACCGGTCGCCAGGCTGCCGTCGAACAATCCCGTCTCCGACAAGCGCTCCAAGAGAATGAGGACGAGCGTCAACGCGGCCCAACGCGCCGGTGCGTGCCCGAGCATGACGGCAAGGCCGCTCACCATCAGTGCGGCCGCGCCGATGAGCGCCCAGACCGCCGTCGTGAAAATCGCGAACTGGCGGTTGTGCGCGGCAAGAGCGGGCTCGGTCCAGGCTCTCAGCGATGGCGGCTGCGCGGCGTTGGCCACCTGAACGACGATCTCGACAGCTGTTGCCGGCGGGATGATCACGCGATAGGCGCGTCGTCCATAGGCGTTCAAATTCTCGATATTGACGGCGGAGTCGGAACTCGCCACGCCCACGATTGACGGACGCGTGGGACGCGGCAGGAACGCGAGGCTCGGCGTTTGCGTCGCTTGAAGCACGCGGCTGGACGGACGCACGGCGCTGTTGGTCGCCTTGATCAGATACCAGTTCGAACCATCCGGTTGCGTTCCGGATGGCCCGTGATACGGCACCATCGCTTCCCTGATCTCGATCACGGCATCGGGACTTGCGAAGTCGACCAGCGAGGGATCGGACCCGGTCGCGGCGGCGTTCGCCACGACAGCCACCAGGGCGGCGATCAATGCCGCGGCGATCGCAATAGCTCTTGTCACCGGCAATCCCGATCTGAGCGGCCACCCGCAATTTTGCCCGTAGGGACCTAACTTACCTGCGCCTCGTCCGCGAGCAAAGCGAAGAGGACGTGATCGCGCCACTCGCCATTGATTTGCAGATAGCGCAAAGCGACCCCTTCCTGCCGGAAGCCGACCTTGGCGAGCAAACTCTGAGACGCTTGGTTCGACGGCAGGCAAGCCGCCTCGATGCGATGCAAGCCAAGGGTCGAGAAAATGAACGGAACGAGGGCGCGCACCGCCTCATACATGTAGCCCTGACGCGAGAAGCGTTCGCCGATCCAATAGCCGAGCGCGCAACATTGCGTCACGCCGCGGCGTACGTTCGAGAGCGTGCAACCTCCCATCAGGACGTCGTCTTCTTCACGAAACACGAAGAAGGCGTAGGCGGAATCGAGCCGCGCCTCCTTTTGGTAGCGCTTGATGCGCCGCCTGTACGCGCCCTTGGTCAGCTCGTCGCTCGCCCAGACCGGTTCCCAGGGTGAAAGGAACGCCCTGCTCTCACCACGCAGGCGCGCCCAGACGGGAAAGTCGGCAATGCGGGGATAGCGCAGGTAAACGCCGCCGCCCTTGATGACGGGCTGTTGGCCACCTGGGAAGGTGAGCCCGCGCATGAACGCCATCGGCCCTGTATTCATTCCGCCTTCGCCAAAGCGGCTTCCGGCACCCTGGACGGGACAGTGGCATCGCCGCGGCCGGACCCACCGAAGCGATCGGCAAAGGCGCCTTGCTTCTCGAGTTGGCCGACCGGTCCGACGGCCGCCATCGACGGATTGACGCTTTCCATCATGCGCTCACCGAAGTCGCGCACCGCACGCGAGTCGATGGCGTCGAGTCGGCCGGTCATTTCCTCGATCGAGAGCAAGCGGCCATGCGTGAAGATATGGCCTGCGATCTGTTCGGCGCGCTGTCCGGGGCGCTCCAGCCCCATGAGCAAGCTTGACTTGAGCTGCGCCTTGGCTCTGGCGACTTCGCGTTCGGTCGCGCCCGTCGCGAGATTCTCCATCTCGCCGGCGATCACGGCAGAAATCTCCGCGGCTTCCTTCTCACCGGTACCGGTATAGACGCCGATCGTTCCGCCATCGCGATGCGCTTGCGCGAAGGCAGAGATCGCGTAGCACAGGCCGCGCTTCTCGCGTGCTTCCTGGAAGAGGCGCGAGGACATGCCGCCGCCCAGCGCCATGACATAGACTTGCGCCGTATAGAAGTCGGGCGCCGAACTCGCGACACCCGGAAACGCGTAGACGATGTGCGCCTGCTCGAGATCCTGCGTCCGGCGGAAATCGCCGCCGACATAATGCGCCGGCAATGGAGTCGGCGCGGGACCGGCGCGCAACGTCGCGAATTTCGCCTCCACCGAACGAACGATCGACTCGTGATCGACCGCGCCGGAGGAAACCAACGTCATGTCCCCGGCGCGATAGTTCGCCGCCATGTAGGTGCGCAGATCCTCGCGCGTGAACCTGCTGACGGTTTCGTCGAGTCCCAGGATCGGCCAGCCCATCGGTTGGTCGGGATAGACGGCGGCCTGAAGATGATCGAAGACGATGTCGTCCGGCGTGTCGCGCGACTGACCGATCTCCTGCAACACCACCTGGCGTTCGCGCTCCAGCTCGCCCTCTTCGAACGTCGGATGCATGAGGATGTCGGCGAGAAGATCGAGCGCCAATGGCACATCCGCCTTCAACACGCGTGCATGAAACGCGGTCTGCTCGCGACTCGTGTACGCGTTGAGATATCCGCCGACGGCTTCGATCTCTTCGGCGATGTCGCGTGCGCTGCGTCTCAGCGTGCCCTTGAACGCCATGTGCTCGAGCATGTGCGACACGCCCATCACATCGCGCGTTTCGTTGCGTCCGCCCGCATTCACCCACACCCCAAGCATCGCGCTCTCGAGTTGCGGCATCCTATCGGTGACGACGGTCAAGCCGTTGGAAAGTCTTGTGATTTCAGGTGTCATTGGCCGGCGAGCTTAGCCTCGATATGGGCCCGGACCAAGGCCTTGTCGTTGCCCAGGACCGTGTATCTTTCGTGCCCCTCATAAAGTCCCGCAAGGCGCGGCGGGAGGTCCGGCGTCACCCCCGTGGCTTCCCTTACTGCATTGGGAAACTTCGCCGGGTGGGCGGTCGCTAGTACAACCACTGGTATATCCGGCTTTGGCCGCATCAAGTGGGCGGCGTGCAATCCGACAGCCGTGTGAGGGTCGATCAAGCGGCCGGTCTCGGCACGCAGCGTGCGGATCGTCTCGAGCGTCTGGCGATCGTCGCAGTGCGCGGCGGCGTAGCGCGACCGGAGCTTGGCCAGAACCGATGGCGGAATCGGCAACCTCTTGTCGCGCGCAAACGTTGCCATCGCGCCTTTGAGCCAAGTGGAGTCCCTGTCCGACGCTTCGAACAGTGCGCGTTCGAAATTGCTCGCCACTTGGATGTCCATCGCCGGGCTGAGCGAGGGATGCACCCGCCCTGGCGCGTACACTCCCTCGTTCAGTGCGCGCGCCACGATGTCGTTTTCGTTCGTCGCGATCACGAGGTTCTCAATCCCAAGTCCCATGTGCGCGGCGACTTCACCGGCGAAGACATCGCCGAAGTTTCCGGTGGGAACGACGAAAGTTGCAGGCCTGCCCAATTGCGCAGTCGTCGTGAAATAATAGACGCACTGCGCCGCGATGCGGGCGAAGTTGATCGAGTTCACCGCCGTCATGTTCACGGCAGCGGCAAAGCTGTCGGCGAACAGCTCCTTTACGATCGCCTGCGCGTCATCGAACGTCCCTTCGAGCGCGATGTTGTGGACATTGGCGTGTGGCGACGTCGTCATCTGCCGCCGCTGCACATCGCTGACGCGTCCCTTTGGATGCAGGACGAAGAGATCGATACCCGCCAAGCCACCAAGCGCCGCAATCGCCGCGGAGCCCGTGTCGCCGGACGTGGCCACGACCACGGTGGCGCGGCCGCCCCGTCTCGCAAGCGCGCGCGCAAAAAGGCGGCCCAACACCTGCATGGCAATATCTTTGAACGCCAGTGTTGGCCCGTGAAACAATTCCAGCAGAAAAAGATTCGGGCCGATCTCGACAAGCGGTGCGATGCGCCGATCAGTGAAGCCGGCATAAGCAGCGGAAACGTCTGCGGCGAGCTCGTCTCGCATAAAAGCGTCGGCCGCGAAGAGCGAGAGGATCTCGCACGCGACATCGACGTAGTTGCGTGTCTTGAAGCCAGCGATTTTCTGGGGCGATACCTGCGGCCAATGTTCTGGAAGATAGAGCCCGCCATCGGGAGCGGGTCCCGCGAGTAGGACGTCGCCGAAGCCGGCCTTGGCCGCCCAGCCACGCGTACTGATCAGGGAAGGAACCGCCATCACGCCTTGCTCTTGCTGGAAAGTGTCAACCGCCCGCGCGACACATGATAGGCGAAATAGACGGCGAGAAGTCCAGCCGCGAGCAAGAACCAGGTGATCGCATATTGCAGGTGTTCATTGCGGAAGTTCACGCGCGTCTGACCGCCCTTGGGCCAGCCGCCCGGATTGGGGGTTGCATCCGCCTCGACGATGACCGGCGCGGCGGGACGAATGTGGTCCGCACGCGCAATGCCGGCAACATCGCGCGAATACCATATGCGACGTGACAGATCGGGCTTGGGCGTGAAGGTGCCCGCAGGATCCGGCGTGCGCCAGACTCCGACCAGAACCGTGCGGCCTTCGATCAATCCGCGGCTTCTAGTCGAGCGAGCCATCAAGTCGCGCGGCACGATTCCGCGGTCGACCAGTATGACGCGGCCGTCGTCGGCGAACGGCACGATGACATGGAACACGGGCGCGCCTTCGACGCCGGTTCCGAAGACATAGGCTTCCTTCGCATTGTCGAAACGTCCGACGAGTTGCACGCGGCGATATTGCGCGCCGGCGCCCATCGCAAGCGCCTGATCGAGCGCCACTGGTGGCGCGGCGATGCGGCTGGCGACCGTCGTGATCAGCGCACGTTTCCAGCTCAGCCGTTCGAGTTGCCACACCCCGAGCGCCATCAGCGCCGTGAACAGAACTGCGCACGCAACGCTCAACAGCGGCAACGGACGAAACGCGACCCGCATCACTCGGCCAGCCGGCCCTCGCCGGCGCGATGGCGATACTGCAGGACGAGCAACGCCGCCTTGATCACGCGCAGGAAGAAGATCGTCAGCACAGCGATCGCCGGAGCCCACAAAAGAACATGGACCCAAAGCGGCGGCGACCAGGTGAATTCGACATAAAGCGCCGCGCCGCATACCAGGGCTCCGACGACGAGGATGACGAGCGCAGCCGGTCCGTCGCCGACATCGAACGCCGCAAAATCCAAGCCGCAATTCGCACAGGATGGCGCGATCGAAAGGTATCCGCCGAACAGGGCACCGCGTCCGCAGCGCGGACAGCGCGCCAGCAAGCTGGAGCGCACCACGCCGGAGCTTGCGTGCATGTCAGCCGGCCGCGACAGGCCCCTGCCCCCACACATAGATGCAGGCGAACAGGAAGAGCCACACCACGTCGACGAAATGCCAGTACCAGGCCGCCGCCTCGAAGCCGAAATGGCGCGTCGTGGTGAACTGACCGGCCATTGCGCGGAAGAGACAAACCGCGAGGAAGATCGTGCCGACGATGACATGGAAGCCGTGAAAGCCCGTCGCCATGAAGAAAGTCGAGCCGTAGATGGCGTCGAAGTTTCCCACACCCGCAGTCAATGAAGCGTGCGCCGGATCGGTGAACGGCACCAGCGCGAGATGATTGAAACCGAACGTGAAGGGCGCATGCGCATACTCATAGGCCTGCACGGCGGTGAACGAGGCGCCGAGCAGCACCGTCAGAACGAGGCCCTGGACGGCGCCCTTCCGGTCGCCACTCTGGAGCGCATGGTGCGCCCAGGTCACCGTCGTCCCCGAGGTCAAGAGGATCAGCGTATTGAGCAACGGAAAGTGCCAGGGATCGAGCGTCACGATTCCCGTCGGCGGCCAGGCACCGATCGATGCATCCTTGGCGAAGATCGCGAAATTGAAATACGCCCAGAACCAGGCGACGAAGAACATCACTTCCGACGCGATGAACAGGAACATGCCGTAGCGCAGGTGCAGCTTGACGACCGGCGTGTGATTGCCGAGCGCGACGGATTCATGGACGACATCGCGCCACCAACCCGCCATGGTGAAGAGAACGAGCGCAAAGCCGATGGCGAAGATCCAGGGTTGGCCGTTCACCGGAAGACCGAAGAATCCGGTGTAGTCCTTGTTCATCCAGAAGACGGCACCGAGCAGCATGACGAACGCCGCCATGGAGCCGACGATCGGCCAAGGACTAGGATCGACCAGATGATAATCGTGCTTGACCTCTGAACTGGCCATTATCCGAAAAACCCTTCCTTGCTACGGCTGAACCCGCACCATCGTCATCAGGTAGAACAATACTACGAGCGCGCCGAGAGCGAGAGCGATGGCGATGTTGCGCCGTCTGCGTTCCTTGTCAGCTGAATCGCTCACGAACATAATCTCACAACCAGCTCGTGAAAGCTGCAATGTGCAGCACGTGTTCGCCGAGCAGTGCGGCGAAAAGCGCGAACATGTAGATCAGCGAGACCCGGAAGAGGCGATGCGCCGCCGGCTCACGTGTCTCGTCGCGCTCAAACGTCACGGCGACCGCCTCGACGGCGAACCAGAGGCCAATGGCGCCCGAGACCGCGAGATAAAGAGGACCCGCGAGACCGATCGCTGCTGGCGTTAGTCCGGCAGGTATCAGGATCGCGGTGTAGGCGAGAATTTGCCGCCGCGTCGACGTTTTGCCACGCACGACCGGCAGCATCGGTACGCCGGCGCGCGCATAGTCGGTCGAGCGCCACAAGGCGAGCGCCCAGAAATGCGGCGGCGTCCACAAGAAGATGATGGCGACCAGCAACACCGGCGCCAATGTCAGAGAGCCGGTCACCGAGGCCCAGCCGATGGCAGGCGGCAGCGCACCCGCCAGTCCGCCGATCACGATGTTCTGCGGCGTGCGGCGCTTCAGCCAGAGTGTATAGACGCCGACATAGACGAAGACCGTGAAGGCGAGCAGCGTCGCCGCGACGAGATTGACGAGCAGCCCCATCACGGTGACCGCACCGACCGCGAGCAACCAGCCGAAGCCGAGCGCTTCGCCGCGCGCGATGCGGCCGGAGGGAATCGGGCGCGTGGCGGTTCGCGACATCAAGGCGTCGATATCGGACTCATAAGCCATGTTCAGCGCGCCGGACGCGCCGGCCGCGATCGCGATGCACAAGAGCGCCGTGAAGCCCGTGAGTGGATGGATGTCGCCGGGTGCCACCGCGATTCCCGTGAGCCCCGTGAAGATCACGAGCGACATGACGCGCGGCTTCAGGAGCGCAAAATAGTCGCCGACTGTTGCGGATCGCGATTCACCGGTGAGAGCGACGGTGGTCATCAGCTGATCTTCGGCAATTCGTTGAATTGATGGAACGGCGGCGGCGACGGCAAAGTCCACTCCAATGTCGTCGCATACGGTCCCCAGGGATTGTCGCCAGCCACGCGCTTGCGCATGAACGCCTCGACCAGCATGGCGAGGAAGACGAGGACGCCGATGCCGGCGATGAACGAGCCGATCGAGGCGATGAAGTTCCAGCCCTCGAAGGCATCGGGATAGTTCGCGATTCGGCGCGGCATGCCGGCGAGACCCAGGAAGTGCATCGGGAAGAAGGTCAGGTTGACGCCGATGAACGTGATCCAGAAGTGCAGCTTGCCCAGAGTCTCGTTGTACATGTAGCCGGTGAACTTCGGGAACCAGAAGTAGAAGCCGGCGAAGATGGTGAAGACCGCGCCGAGCGACAGCACATAATGGAAGTGGGCGACGACGTAATAAGTGTCCTGCAGGACGACATCGACACCCGCGTTGGCGAGCACCACGCCGGTCACGCCGCCGACGGTGAACAGGAAGACGAACCCGATCGCCCAGAGCAACGGCGTCTTGAACTCGAGACTGCCGCCCCACATCGTCGCGATCCAGGAAAAGATCTTGATGCCGGTCGGCACCGCGATGACCATTGTGGCGAAGACGAAATAGGCTCGCGTGTCGACGCTCAATCCCACCGTGTACATGTGGTGCGCCCAGACCAGAAAGCCGATGAAACCGATCGCGACCATCGCATAGGCCATGCCGAGGTAACCGAAGATCGGCTTCTTCGCGAAGGTCGAGATGATGTGACTGACCATCCCGAAGCCGGGCAGGATCAGGATGTAGACTTCCGGATGGCCGAAGAACCAGAACAGATGTTGGTAGAGGATGGGATCGCCGCCGCCCGCCGGATTGAAGAATGACGTTCCGAAATGGCGATCTGCCAGCAGCATGGTGATGGCTCCCGCCAGCACCGGCAGTGAAAGAAGCAGCAGGAACACCGTCACCAAAATCGCCCAGACGAAGAGCGGCATCTTGTGCAGCGTCATGCCCGGCGCGCGCATGTTGAAGATGGTGGTGATGAAGTTGATGGCGCCGAGGATCGACGAAGCCCCCGCGATGTGGAGTGAGAAGATCGCCAGATCCATCGCCGGACCGGGCGAGCCGTAGGTCGACAATGGCGCATATAGCGTCCAGCCGCCGCCGACGCCGATGCCGCCGGAATCGCCCTCGACGAACATGCTCATGACGAGAAGTGCGAACGAGAACGGCAGCAGCCAGAACGAGATGTTGTTCATGCGCGGGAACGCCATGTCCGGCGCGCCGATCATCAGAGGCACGAGCCAGTTGCCGAAGCCGCCGATCATGGCCGGCATGATCATGAAGAACACCATGATCAGGCCGTGGCCCGTCACGAACACGTTGAAGGTGTGCGGATCCTTGAAGATCTGCATGCCGGGCTCCATGAGCTCGGCACGCATCATGATCGAGAGGAATCCCCCGACGACGCCCGCGCAAATCGCGAAGATAAGGTACATCGAGCCGATGTCCTTATGATTCGTCGAATAGACGAAGCGCCGCCAGCCTGTCGGATGTCCGTGGGCGTCCTCGTCATGTGCGTGGGCCAGATCGGCCATAAACGTGTCCTTTGCTACTGCGCGGCCAGGCGCGTTGTGGTGCCGTCGTCGATGGCTGCGTATTTCTTCTTCGCCGCCGCGAGCCACTTTTCATACTCGGAGTCGGTCACGACCTTCACTTCGATCGGCATGAAGGCATGCTTGGCGCCGCAGAGTTCCGAGCATTGACCGTAGAATGTGCCGGTGCGGGTCGCCTTGAACCAGGTGTAGTTGAGGTGGCCGGGAATGGCATCCATCTTGACGCCCATCTCGGGCAAGGCCCAGGAATGGATGACGTCGGCGCCGGTCGTGACGACTTCGATGACCTTGTTCACCGGAACGACAATGGGATTGTCGACTCCAAGAAGCCGCGGCTCGTTGGCCTTCTTTGCCGCGTCATCGGAAAGTGCGAGCGAGTCGAACTGGAAGTTGCCTCGGCGCGGATACTGATAGGTCCAAAACCACTGCTTGCCGATGACCTTGAGTTCCACGTCCGCCTTGGGAATGTCGGCCTCGTAGTAGAGCAGCTTGAAGGACGGGATCGCGATGACGACGAGGATGATGACCGGAAGGACCGTCCACGCCATTTCGAGGATCGTGTTGTGCTCGGTGCGCGTCGGCGTCGGATTGGCTTTGTGATTATAGCGAAGGACGATGTAGACCAGGAGCGCCAGAACGAGCAGGCAGATCGCAAAGGTTATGTAGAGCAGGAGATTGTGGAACTCCTCGATACGCTCCATCACCGGCGAGGCCGCGGGTTGAAAGCCCAGTTGATAATCGTATGGCACCGCGAACGCTGCGCTTGTCCACGTCGCCGCAAGCACTGCGAAACCTGCGCCGATGCCGGTTCGCTTGATGGACATTAAGGCAACCTCGCGACAGTGGACCGACGGGGCGGCAGAACTTCCCGTTTTCAGATTCTTGCGGGGGATTTAGAGGTCCTAAGCCCCTAAAGTCATTGCGACCTTCTGGCACGGGTGGGTGTTTCAACGCCGCACAAGCGGCGAACCTTCCAAAGTGGGCAAAAAGGACGAAATGATCCTATATCTTATGATCTTGAAGCGCGCGCCCCATTGGAGCCCGACATGAACAATTCCGGTGACCTGTTCTTCGCCCGCACGGGCATGGATCGCAATCGCGTCCAGAAAACGGTGGATGACGCGCTCCGCGGCTCCGACGATGGCGAATTGTTCCTCGAATACAGCCAGAGCGAGGCGTTCGCCTTCGACGATGGGCGCCTGAAGGCTGCGACCTTCGACACCACGCAAGGCTTTGGCCTGCGCGCCGTGGCCGGCGAGGCAACCGGCTACGCGCATGCGACCGACATTTCGGAAGAAGCCATCAAGCGCGCGGCGGCAACCGTGCGCGCCGTCGCAAGCGGACATTCGGGCGTCGCGACGAGTGCGCCAGCTCGCACCAACAAGAAGCTCTATACCGATCTTGATCCGCTGCAGTCGGCTCAGTTCGAGAAGAAGGTGAAGCTGCTCGAGGACATGAACGCCTATGCCCGCTCCAAGGACAGCCGCGTGCATCAAGTTTCATGCTCGCTCTCCGGCGAGTGGCAGCAGATCGAAATCGTGCGTCCGGGCGGCGAGACCTATCGCGACGTTCGTCCACTGGTGCGCATCAATGTCTCGGTCGTCGTCGAGCAGGATGGTCGACAGGAATCCGGCAACTATGGCGGTGGTGGGCGCAGCGGCTATGACGTTTACATGGCGCCGGAATATTGGCGCACCGCGGTCGACGAGGCTCTGCGCCAGGCTCTGGTGAATTTGGAATCAGTTCCCGCGCCCGCCGGCGAGATGACAGTGGTTCTGGGCAACGGCTGGCCCGGCATTCTGTTGCACGAGGCGATCGGTCACGGACTCGAGGGCGATTTCAACCGCAAGAAGACCAGCGCCTTCGCCGGCCTGCTCGGCCAGCGTGTCGCCTCTCCCGGCGTGACGGTCGTGGACGATGGTACGATCGATGGCCGTCGCGGTTCCCTCTCCATCGACGATGAAGGCACGCCGACCTCGCGCACCGTGTTGATCGAAGATGGAATTCTCAAGGGCTACATGCAGGACAGGCAGAACGCCCGGCTGATGGGCGTCGCACCCACCGGGAACGGGCGGCGCATGTCTTATGCCTGCCAGGTGATGCCGCGCATGACCAACACTTACATGCTGGGCGGAAATGCGCATCCCGGCGAGATCATCGCCAGCGTGAAGAAGGGCGTCTATGCGACGAACTTCGGCGGCGGCCAGGTCGACATCACGAACGGCAAGTTCGTCTTCTCCTGCACGGAAGCCTACTTGATCGAGGACGGCAAAGTCGGCGCGCCGATCAAGGGCGCCACATTGATCGGCAATGGCCCCGATGCACTCACGCGCGTGAAGATGATCGGCAACGACATGAAACTCGACACCGGTGTCGGCACCTGCGGCAAGAACGGACAGAGCGTGCCGGTCGGCGTCGGTCAGCCGACGCTGCGCATCGACGGTCTTACGATCGGCGGCACGGCCGCATAGGCGAGAGGCGTGATATTCAAGATTGCGCATGCTGAGGAATGGCGAACGGCCGAACGCGCCGGTCGCTACGTCGGTTCGGAGAAGGATCGCGCCGATGGTTTCATCCATTTCTCCACGGCGACCCAACTCGCGGAAACGCTTCGGCGCTACTACGCCGATGCCGATGATCTGCTGCTGATCGCCGTCGACGAGAACGACTTAGGCGACGCTCTGACATGGGAGCATGCGCCGTCGCGCGGCGAGAATTTCCCACACCTCTATACGTCGCTGCCGCTCTCTGCGGTGAAATGGACGCTGCCGATCGCACGCGACGCACAAGGCACCGCGATCATTCCGCCAATGGCATTCGCGCCCGACTGAGCGCAAAATCAATTACATGTCCGAAGCCAAAGTGTATTCCGAACGTCTCGGCGCCATCAGCGATGCGCAGTTTCAGGCCGTCGCCGACCGCCTCGCGCTCGGCCGTTTTGTCGACGCCGCGCCTATTACCAGCGGCTTGTTCGGGCAAAACGTCTTCATGACGACGACGACAGGCGAGTATGTCCTGCGCGGTGCGCCGCATTGGGTGAAGCGGCTGGGCGAAAAAACCTATCGGCCCAACGACCGCGTGCAGTTCACGGCGGAAAAATACTTTGCTCAGCAACTCCACGAGCACACCAAGACTCCAGTGCCCTGGCCGATGCTGCACGACCAAACAAGCGACATCCTCGGCTGGCCTTATCTCGTCATGCCGAAAATGCCGGGACAATGCTTCAACGAGCAAAACATTCTGAAGCTTCTGTCGGCTGAAGATCGGCAGGGCGTCGCCCGCGCGCTCGGCGAAATGCTGGTCGAAATGCAAAAGCTCACCTCGCCCTTCGCCGGCAATTTCGACGTCGACACGGTCGAACTCACGCCGTTTCCGGACGGAAACTTAGGACTTGTGATCGCGGAAACGCGCGACGCCGTCGCGACCGCAAGCGCCAACGGCGTGATGACGGACAACGACTTGGAGTGGATCGCCGCCGCCGAACAAAGCGCGCGCGCCGCCGGCGAACGGCCGAACACCTATGTCCACTGCGACTACAAGCTCAACAATCTGACGGTCAGCAAAGTCGGCGACGATTGGCGCGTCACCGGACTGTTCGATTTGCATGAAGCGAGGTTCGGCGACGGCGCGCTCGATCTCGTGCGCCAGGCTTGCAGCTATCTCGATACTGAGCCCGCTCTCGCCCGCGTCTTTGTCCAGAGGTACTTCGAGCGGGTGCCACGCGATCCGCGCATCAAGGAGCTGCTCCCGCTCTATCTCATCAATGACCGGATGAAATTCTGGACATTCTTCGCCAATCCCGCCTCGCCGGCGCCATGGACCAAAGGACGCACTTTCGGTGGCTGGGCGGAGCCTTATCTCGACGCGTTGCTCGCGCTCATTTGACCACGACAGTGTCATGGAAAAATTACAGGACTGGCGGGATGAAAAGTCCGAGCCTACGCTCCGTACTCGTAAGGCAGCACCGACATGATCATCATCAAGGGTAATGCGCACGACCTGGGCGACGGTTTTCGCGTCAATCGCATCTTGCCGAGTCCGGGTCATCGCGTGGTGGGTCCGTTCGTCTTCTTCGATTACTTCGGTCCGGTCACCTTCGCGCCCGGCAATGGCGTTGATGTGCGGCCGCATCCGCATGTCGGCCTCGCGACGGTGACGTATCTCTTCGAAGGTTCGCAGATGCATCGCGACACGCTGGGCTCGGAGCAGGAGATCCATCCTGGTGATGTGAACTGGATGACGGCCGGGCGTGGCATTGCCCATTCAGAGCGCACGGGAGCGGAAACACGCGCCCGGGGCCATCGCCTGCACGGCATCCAAAGCTGGATCGGGTTGCCGCTGAAGGATGAGGAAGCGATGCCCTCGTTCCAGCATGTCGCTTCGCGCGACCTCGCGGCCAAATCCGAAAACGGCGTGACGCTCAAGATCATCACCGGCCAGGCCTTCGGGCTCGCCTCGCCCGTGCGCGTCTTCTCCGACATCTTCTATGTCGACGCGCAGTTGGAAGATGGTGCATCCCTTGCCATGACCGATGAACACGTGGAGCGTGCCATCTTCGTGGTTGGCGGCGACGCTGCGATCGACGGCGCCGTTCACGGTGACGGAACGATGCTCGTTCTCGACAAAAAAGAGAAGCAGACGATCACCGCACGTGGCCCCACCCGCGTCATGCTGCTCGGTGGCGCCGCGCTGGACGGCCCCAGGCATCTATGGTGGAATTTCGTCTCCAGTTCGAAGGAACGCATCGAGCGCGCCAAGACGGACTGGAAAGCCGGACGTTTCGGCAAGATCCCCGGCGACGACGTCGAATTCATCCCCCTGCCTGATTGAGGTCATGACATGAAATACAATCAGCTCGGCAATACAGGTCTCTTCGTGTCCGAAATTTGCCTCGGCACGATGACGTTCGGCGGCCAGGGCATGTTCAAGGTCGTCGGCGAGCTGGACTTGAAAGGCGCGACCGGGCTCGTCTCGCGCGCGTTGGAAGCGGGCGTCAATTTTCTCGACACGGCCGACGTCTACTCCGTCGGCAATTCGGAGAAGCTGACCGGTCAGGCGTTGAAAGATATCGGCGTCAAGCGCTCGGACGTCGTCATCGCCACCAAATGTTATGGCCGCACTGGCACTGGCCCGAACGACATGGGCGCTTCGCGCGGTCACATCATGGATGCAGTGGCGCAGAGCCTGGAGCGGCTCAATACCGATCACATCGATCTTTATCAGATCCACGGCACCGACGTCGTGACGCCAGTCGAGGAGACCATGCGCGCGCTCGACGATCTGACGCGCCAGGGCATGGTGCGCTATGTCGGCGTCTCGAACTGGCAGGCGTGGAAGATCATGAAGGCGCTCGGCCTCTCAGCGCAGCATGGCTGGGCGCGTTTCGAAACCTTGCAGGCCTACTATTCCATCGCCGGGCGCGATCTCGAACGCGAGATCGTGCCGATGCTGAACGACCAGAAGGTCGGGCTGATGGTGTGGAGTCCGCTCGCCGGCGGCCTCCTCTCGGGCAAATTCGGTCCGGGCAGCAACGGACCCGAAGGTGCGCGCCGTGCAGCATTCGACTTTCCGCCGGTGAACAAGGATCGCGCCTGGGCTTGCATCGATGTCATGCGCGAAATCGGCCATGCCCATGGCGGCGCATCCGTCGCGCGCGTGGCGCTCGCCTATGTCCTGGCCAAGCCCTTCGTCACGACCGTGATCATCGGCGCCAAAACGATGGAGCAACTCGACGACAATCTCGAAGCCGCCAAGCTGGCGCTGACGGCAGATGAACTGAAGAAGCTTGACGATGTAAGCGCCTTGCCAGCCGAGTATCCCGGGTGGATGCTGGCGCGTCAGACTGCGGAGCGCCGCCCGCAGCCGAAATAGCGGCGAAACGGGGGATAGCGTGAAAACCACTCTACTTGTGTTGGGCGTCCTGGCGCTCATCGCCGGCCTGTTCTGGGCGGGTCAAGGCGCGGGCTTCATCCAATGGCCGACGCCACAGCCGGGCCAGTTCACCATGGTCGGGCATTCCAATTGGGTCTTCATCGGTCTTGGCGTGGCCATTGCGGGTCTTGGCCTGGTCTTGCTGTCGCGCCGCCAGGCCTGAGCGTTCAGAGGAAGTTGTATTCCTTGAACAGGTGCGACAGGTCGCGATTCCATTTGCCGTGATAGTTCTTCAAGAGCTCTTCGGCGCGTGTATGGCCACGCTCCACGATCTCGCGCAGATGGGTGAGAAAACCGTCCTCCGACATGCCGCCGCTGTCGAGTGCGGCGCGACGGCGCAATCCAAATGACGCGATCTCCAACATCTGGTGCGCGAGATGATGCACCGTCGTGTTGCGGAAGGGAGCCTTGAACGCCTGCTTCGGGACGGCGTCGCGCAACGCCTGCCGCTCTTCCGCCGTCCAGTCCTTGACTAGATCCCAGGCGGCGTCGAGCGACAGCTGGTCGTAGTAGATGCCGACCCATAGCGCCGGCATGCCGCAGATGCGCCGCCATTGACCGCCATCGGCGCCGCGCATTTCGAGAAACTTCTTGAGACGCACTTCCGGAAAGATCGTCGTCAGATGGTCTGCCCAGTCGCTCATCGTCGGCGTGACGTCTTTGAGTTCGACGATTTTGTGTTCGAGGAAATCGCGGAAGCTGCGCCCCGAGACGTCGATGTATTTGCCGTCGCGATAGACGAAGTACATCGGAACGTCGAGCGCATAATCGACATAACGCTCGAACGACATCCCGCTCTCGAACGCCCAGGGCAACATGCCGGCGCGCGCATTGTCGACGTCGGTCCAGATTTGCGAGCGATACGAGAGGAAACCGTTGGGCTTGCCTTCCCGGAACGGCGAATTCGCCAGGAGCGCGGTCGCGATCGGCTGCAGCGCCAGGCCGACGCGCATCTTCTTGACCATGTCCGCTTCGGACTCGAAGTCGAGATTCACCTGCACCGTGCAGGTGCGGAACATCATGTCCAAACCGTAGCCGCCGACCTTCGGCATGTAGCGGCGCATGATCTGATAACGCCCTTTCGGCATCTGATGGGTTTCATCCATCGACCAGGTCGGCGCGAAGCCGATGCCGATGACGCCGGCACCAATCGCATCGGCGACGTTGCGCGTTTGTTCGAGATGGAGATTCGCTTCGGCGCAGGTTTCGTGCACCGACTGGAGCGGTGCGCCGGAGAGTTCGAACTGGCCGCCGGGCTCGAGGCTGAGTGACGCGCCGTTCTGCGTCAGTCCGATGATGTTTTCGCCCTCGAGCACGGGATCCCAGCCGAACTGGCGCATGCCGTCGAGCAACTGACGAATGCCGGGCTTGGTCGCGTAGTCGAGCGGCTTGTGGGTCTTCAGGTCATAGACGAATTTCTCGTGCTCGGTTCCGATGCGCCATTCCGACTTCGGCTTGCAGCCATCCGACAAATGACGAACGAGATCGTCACGCGTCTCGATCGGACCGCCTGCGGACTGCGGAATGGACATTCGCCACTCATTCCCTCGGGCCGGACTCGATGCCCATAAATCGTTGTGTGAATTCTAAATCGCTCGTTCAGCCGTTCGTTAAATAGGCGCGGCCTCTGCGCTCGGCAAGCCGATGACGTTTCTGTTTGTGAGGTCCAAGTAAATCGATCTCAGCTCTTGGATACTAAGTATATATTCCTATATACTCCATACAACCAAGGTTAGGCCCTTGCCATTATTTCCGTGATCACTTAATTAAGCAGGAATTGAATGAAGGAAACGAGTCGAAAATGCAGCATTTTACCGCCCTCTCCGACCCCACCCGCCAGCGCATCGTCGAGATTTTGACGGGGGGACCCCTCTCAGCCGGCGAAATCGTCGATCAGTTCGACCTGAGCCCCCAAGGCATTTCGCAACACCTGAAGAAACTGCGCGAAGCCCGGCTCGTTCGCGTACGGCCTAAGGCGCAGCAGCGCATCTACGAACTCGATCCCGACGGGGTCGCGGAATTGTCGGATTGGATCGGCCGCATCCGCTCCTTCTGGAGCCTGAAGCTCGACGCCCTCGAAACAGAACTCAAAAAGGAGACTTGAAATGTCGAACACGACCGAGTTGGGGAAGTCCTCGAAGGTCCTGAGCGTCGAATTCGAACGTGTCGTTGGCGGGCCGATCGAGCGCGTGTGGCGGCACCTGACAGAGACTACGCTGCTTCCCGGCTGGTTCGGCCATGGAACGATCGAGCCGAAAGTGGGCGGCCGCGTGCATCTGATGGACGGCCATATCCGTGGTGTCGTGACTCTGTGGCAGCCGCCGCAGCGCCTCTCCTACACCTGGGATGTCTTCGCGCCGGGCGATGGTCCGGATGCGGTGTCCGCCTATCCGCAGTCCTATCTGTCCTTCGCGCTCGAACCGCGCGACGCCAATGTTCTGTTGCGGCTGACGCATCTTCCGATCCTCGACCGTTTCGAAAAACAGAACATGATGGGTTGGCACACCTTCCTCGACATGCTGACAACTTCTTTGCGCGGCGAGAAGGTCGAGGAGCGTCCGTTTTACATGAAGAAAAACGCGGCCTTGTACGGCATCGATCTGAACAACCTGGTCCGCTAATGCCAGTCGCCGCAAACCGATTGCCAGATTGCGAGTGCGGCCAGCGCGGCGGTGTCGGCGCGCAGGATGCGCGGTCCGAGCGCGACCGGAATGACGAACGCCTGCGAGCGAAGCGCCTCGCGCTCCGCCGGTTCGAAGCCGCCCTCCGGCCCTGTCAGAATCGCGAAGGGTTGGTTCTTTTCCGCCGCGAGCGCGCGCGCCATCGGCGGCGCGGAGCCACCCTCGTCGCAGAAAATCAGACAACGCTCCTTCGGCCACGTCGCCAGCAGCTTGTCGAGAGAAAGCGGCGCGCGAGTTTCCGGGACGCTCATCCGCCCGGACTGTTCCGCAGCTTCGATTCCATTGGCGCGCATCCGCTCCGGCTTGACCCGGCTCACGATGGTTCGTCGCGTCACGACAGGTTGGAGTACGCGGACGCCAAGCTCCGTCGCCTTTTGCACGACATAGTCCGCCGGCGTCTTCTTTATCGGCGCGAAACAAAGCCAGAGATCTGGCACATCGGCTTGCTCGGCGATCATGCGGTCGCAGGCGAGAACGCAGGAGCGTTTGGCGACGTCCGTCACGCGTGCGGACCATTCGCCGTCGCGGCCGTTGAAGAGGTTCACGCGATCGCCCACTTTGGCGCGCATCACGTGCAACAGATAGTGAGACTGCTTCTCGTCGGGCGTCACACGCGCCCCTGCGCCAAGCGGCGCCTCGACGTACAACCGCAGCCTTCCGCCCGGATAGGTCAGTTCGTTTTCGCTCATGGGCGAATACTTGTAATGTGTCGGCGATGAACCAGACAACCGCGGACCTGAAGCCGGCCGACGCCGTCGCGCTGACGTGGGTCGACAAGACGCCCGAGCAACTGCGGCCCTACCTGCGCCTCATGCGGCTCGATCGGCCGATCGGCACCTGGCTTCTCTTCTGGCCGTGTGCGTTCGGCTTGATCCTTGGCGCAATCGCAAGCGAGCGGCAGTTCGCCGGCTGGCACGATCTCTATTTGCTCATTCTGTTCGGCATCGGCTCGGTGGTGATGCGCGGCGCCGGCTGCACCTACAACGACATCGTCGATCGCGACATCGATGCGAGCGTCGCGCGGACGCGCGGCCGCCCGATTCCCTCAGGCGCCGTGACGCTGCGCGACGCCTGGCTATTCCTGATTGCGCAATGTGTGGTCGGACTTGCGATCCTTCTCCAGTTCAATCGCCTTGCCATCGCGTTTGGCGCGTTATCGCTCCTGCTCATCGCCGCCTATCCTTTCATGAAACGCATCACCTGGTGGCCGCAGGCCTGGCTCGGGCTGACATTCAATTGGGGCGCCCTGCTCGCCTTCGCGGCGCAGACGGAGATGATCGATTGGGCCGATGCGATGCTCTATGCCGGTCTGTTCTTCTGGACGCTCGGCTACGACACGATCTATGCGCTGCAGGACAAGGAAGACGATGCGCTGATCGGCGTGAAGTCGACCGCGCTCCTGTTCGGCGCGCGCGCCCGCGATTGGATCCTGGCGTTCTACGCGGTCGCGTTCGCCTTGATCCTCGCCGCGGGCTTCACCGAACATGCCGGCTGGCCTTTCGCGCTTCTGATGTTCGCCGCAGGCGCGCATCTGCTCTGGCAAGTCCATGTCCTGAAGATCGACGATCCCGAGCACTGTGAGAAGCTCTTCCGCGCCAATCGCGACACCGGCGCCCTCATCGCCTGCGCCTTTCTCTTCTCGAGCTGGATCTGGTGATGCCCAAGCGTGAGACGATCGAAGCTTTTGTCGCCATGGTGGAGGCCGGCCACTTCGATACCGCCATGGAACGTTTCTATGCCGAAGACGCGACGATGCAGGAAAACCAGGATACGCCGCGCCAGGGATTGGCGACGCTGATCGAAGGCGAGCGCCGCACGATGGCGCGCTCGCGAAACATCACCGCGCGATGCGTGCGCCCGTTTCTGATCGAGGGCGATACGGTCGTGATTCGATGGCACTTCGATTTCGAGCTGATGGATGGTCGCAAAATCGTTCTCGACGAGATCGCCCATCAGCGCTGGCGGAGCGAAAAAATGCAGGAGGAGAAATTCTTCTACGATCCCAAGCAGATGGGCCGATGACCGTGTGGCATCTTGCTCTTCGCATCCGGATCGAACGGATTATAATTCAGCTATGAACGTGCAGCGCTTCGATCCGACCAAGGTCTTCTCGCTTGAGGAGATGGCGAGCCTGCGCGAGCGCTCCGACATCACGGGCACGCTGTGCGTGCTCCATGCCTGGGTCGTGATCGGTGCGGCCATGGCGTTCTATGCGATCTGGCCGAACCCGCTCACCTTCGTCGCGGCGGTGGTCGTCATCGGCAGCCGTCAACTTGGTCTCGCGATCCTGATGCACGATGCGGCGCACGGCGTCTTGATGAAGACACGTTGGTGGAATGAGTGGGCCGGTCAGTGGCTCTGCGCCTATCCGGTTCTCGGCGAGATGATCGGCTATCGCCACTACCATCTCGTCCATCATCGCCGCACACAGCAACCGGACGATCCCGATCTCGGTCTCTCGGCCAAATTCCCCATCACCAAGGAAAGCTTCCGGCGCAAGATGTTCCGTGATCTCACGGGTCAGACCGGCTTCAAGCAAAGGAAGGCGCAGTTCCTCCGCGCGCTTGGCGAGCCGGGCCACCCGTTCGGCGAGAGAGTGAAGACCTTCTGGACGCGGATCGGGCCGCAATACACGGTTCAGCTCATTCTGCTCGCGCTGATGACGGCGTTCGGCAAGCCGCACTATTTCCTGATGTTCTGGGTGCTTCCCAACATCACCTGGCACATGGCGATCACGCGCGTGCGCAATATCGCCGAGCATGCTGTCGTGCCTGACGACGATGATGTGTTCCGCAATGCGCGCACGACGTATGCCTCATGGTGGGTGCGCGCGCTCGTCGCGCCTTACTGGGTGAACTATCACGTCGATCATCACCTCCTGTATTACGTGTCCTGCTACAACCTGCCGAAGCTGCACGCGCTTCTTCTGTCGAAGGGCTTGGGCAAGAAGATGGAGATCCAGCCCGACTATCTGACGCTGTTGCGCCTGGCGACGTCCAAGTCGTCACAAGCTGCGCCACAACCCGCCTGACCGACGCTCATTCCTCGCGCTCGCGGAATTTCTTTTGCGCCCGATAATTCTTGCTTCGGCGCAGCCAGACCTTGCGCGCCTCGGCGCGGGCTCGCGGATCGTTCTTGCGCTCCTCGAAAGCAAGCTCGCGCTGCAGTTTGCCATACGAATTCCAGCGCGCCCGCTCCAGCGTGCCGTCTGCCAGCGCCACCTGCACCGCGCAACCGGGCTCCGAGCCATGGCGACAATCATGAAACCGGCAAGCCGCCGCCAATGTCTCGACATCGGCGAACGCGGTCGAGACACCGCTGTCCGCTTCGTAAAGACCAAGCTCGCGCATGCCCGGCGTGTCGAGGATGAGCGCGCCGCTCGGCAGCAAAATCAACTCGCGATGCGTCGTGGTGTGACGGCCAAGCGAGTCGCCTTCGACGACTGCCTGGGTGTGCATCAGAGACTTGCCTGCGAGCGCGTTGACCAGCGTCGATTTGCCGACGCCCGAGCTTCCGAGCAGCACCGCCGTCTTTCCGACGGACAAATGCCTGGCGAGCGGCTCGAGTCCCTCGCCGGTCAGCGCGGAAATCACATGAACCGGAACGCCGAACGCGACCGCCTCGATCGCCGCCTTCAAAGGCTCGATGTCGTCGCACATATCGCTCTTGGTCAGAACGATCACCGGGTCGGCATTGCCTTCCCACACAGCCGCGAGATAGCGCTCCATGCGGCGCGCGCTGAGATCGGCATTCAACGACGCCAGCAGCAGTGCGACGTCGACGTTGGCGGCAACGACCTGCGCGCGAGGCGCGCCAGGCCCTGCTGCGCGGCGCCGGAACACGCCCGCGCGCGGAAGAAGCCGCTTGATGGTCGCACGGCCTTCGTTCGGCCGCGCGGCAACGGCAACCCAGTCGCCGGCGACTGGGAAGTCGCCCTCGGCGGCATCCTGCATGAACCGGCCCGAGAGCGAGGCGGTCATTTCTCCGAGAGCGCAGACGACGACGTACAGTCCACGCTGCTGGATGATCACGCGCGCCGGCAACAAGCCCGGTTCAATGACATATTCACGTTCACGCTGGAGCGTCTCGCTCCAGCCATAGCGTTCAAGCACGGTAAATTCCTTTGGTCAGAGCCTTTGGGCGCCGACGGCGGAAGTTCCGTGAAGACGGAGAGTTAGGCGGCGGCGCGACGGAGGGTCTTTACGACAACGACAATCATCTGGACGCCTCCCTGATTTGCGCGGCGCGCGGAACCTAAGGCCGATGCTCGTTCGCGTCAACGCCCCGTAGAAGCTATAAGCGGGAGTGATCGATAAGACCGATTTCATCCGCGCCAATACCGCACTTGTGTCGCCGCCGCTGGTGCCGGAGATCAAGCTGCATCTGGCGACGGAAGTCGTGCCGCTTTGGCAACTGACGGAAGAAGAACTCGCCGCGCAGGGAATTCCGCCACCCTATTGGGCCTTCGCCTGGGCGGGCGGTCAGGCGCTGTCACGTTACGTGCTCGATCATCCGCAGATCGTGCGTGGGAAGTCGGTGCTCGACTTCGGCTCTGGCTCGGGTCTCGTCGCCATCGCGGCGGCGAAGGCGGGCGCCGAACGCGTGATGGCGGCCGACATCGATGACTTTGCGCAAGCCACGATCAAGCTGAACGCCGCCACCAACGCTGCGATCGTGAGCACGACCACAGCGGATCTCATCGACTCCGATGGCAACTGGCGCGTCATCCTGGTCGGCGACATGTGCTACGAGCGTCCGCTTGCCGAGCGATTGCTGCTATGGCTGTCGGACCGTGCTCGGCATGGCGCCCGCGTTTTGCTCGGCGATCCCGGTCGTTCCTATTTTCCCAAGGACGGAGTTCAGAAGCTCGAGACCTATCGGGTCCAGACCATGCGCGATCTGGAAGATCGCGAGATCCGTGAAACCAGCGTCTACGAATTGAGCGGCACTGGGAACTAACGCTGGGGCGGGGCCGGCCCGACATAGCGGGCGCGCGGCCGGATCAGTTTCTTGCTCTCCAGCTGTTCTATGGCGTGTGCGATCCATCCCGCGGTGCGGCCGATGGCGAATATCGCCGTCTCGCTGCCCTGAGGCATATCCAGCGCGCGCCGCATGACGGCAAGCGCATAGTCGTTGTTGGCGAAGGCGCCGGTGGCTTCTTTGATGCGTTCGGGAATCTCGACGGCCAGGCGTTTGTCGATTCCGGTCTTGATCAACGCGCCCAAAAGCGACACGGCACGGGGATCGCCGTCGCGATAGATCATGTGGCCGAAGCCCGGAAATATTTCGCCCAGTGCCACGCGCTCGCGCACGATCGCCGCGATGTCGCCCTCGAGCAGCGTATCGAGAAGCTTTGCAGCAAGCGGTCCGACGCCGCCATGACGCGGCCCCTTGAGCGCCACGAGACCTGCAATGACTGCGTCATAGAGACTGATGCCGGTGGACGCGGCACAGCGCACCGTGAAAGTCGAGGCGTTCAGCTCGTGGTCGGCAACCAGGACCAAGGCGCGGCGAATGAGGTCCTCGGCTTGAGGATTGCGCGGCGCCCAGGCGCGCGCGATTTGCTTGTGCAGTGGCTCGGCTGAAGGCTCGCAGCCGGTCATGGCGGCTGCGACAAGGCGCAGGATGCGCGCGCCTGTCGCGGCGCGGCCTTCCGGAACGCTGTTGTAGGCGCGCGGGTCGGCGTCCGCGGCCAGCGAGAGGATTGCGATCGTGCGATCGATCGGCGGCGCATCGTGCGTTGCCGCCATGACGCCGCGCATCGCCGCAGAGACGATAGGCAGATTGGATTTGACGAAGGGATCCGCCGATTTGGAATCCCAGAGAAGCGTCGCGCATTGTTCGAACGTCGCCGATTCCGCCAAGGTCACGGCGCGCACACCGCGATAGATCGGACCGTCTTCCGTAATCGTCGAGACCGCCGAGTCCATGACCGGCAGGTCGGCCGCCTTAAGGCCCTGGCCCTCCACGAGCGGCGCACGGCGGTTCTTCAGGCCGCGCACATCCTCGGCTCGGTAGCGGCGGCTGCGCGGACTTTCGCCGGGCTCTGAGCGGATCAGGCCGCGGCTGACATAGGCGTAAAGGGTCGCCGGCGAGACAGCCAACTCGGTCGCGGCGTCGCGGGCGGACAGGTAGAGAGCATCTTCCGATTTATTCATATTGATTATGCTAATCAAGATTGATCAATACGTCAAAGCACCCGATCTTTTGTGCGATGCAACATAGGAGATCGCCATGACAATCCAGCCTTCCAAATCCCCGATCGGCCTCGACGGGGTTCCAGCGGCTGAGACCGCGCTATCTCACGTCGATGGCCAGAAGGGCGAGCTGATCATCGTCGGCGAGCGCGTCGCCGATCTCGTGGCAAAGACGAGTTTCGAAGGGGTCACGGCGCGGCTCTGGACGGCTGCAACGAATACCCCGGTCAGCGAGGCGGAGGTTCGCGCCGCACTCGGCGAGGCTCGCGTACGGACCTTTGCGCGGCTGCCCCAGCTCCTCGCGGCGAGCGAGGGCCTATCGGTGGTGGACGGTTTTCGCGCGGCGGTCGCCACGCTGCGCGCCGAATACGGTCTGACCGACGACGCGGCGATTGTTGGCGCGCTTCCGGTGATTGTCGGCGCTCTGGTTCAGCGCATGCAAGGCAAGCAGCCTCATTTTCCGAACGCCAAGCTCAGTCATGCGGCCGATACCTTGTCGATGTTGCATGGCCGCGCTCCTAGCCCGGCAGAAACAGCAGCACTCGACGCTTATTTCGTCACGGTGTGCGACCATGGCATGAACGCCTCGACCTTTACCGCTCGCGTCATCGCCTCGACTCAAGCCGATCTCTTTTGCGCGGTCACCGGCGGTTATTGCGCTCTCACCGGGCCACTTCATGGCGGCGCGCCGGAACCGGTGCTCGAGATGCTCGATGCCATCGGCACGCGCGATCGGATCAAGCCATGGATCGATGAAGCTTTGTCGCGCGGCGAGCGGCTGATGGGCTTTGGCCATCGCGTTTACAAAGTGCGCGATCCGCGCGCCGACGTGCTCAAGACGACGGTTGAAAAACTCGCCAGCAATTCGATCGACATGCCCTTCGCCGCCGAAGTCGAAGCGTATGCACGCGAGGCATTGCGGAAGAAGAAACCCGACCATCCGCTCGACACGAACGTCGAGTTCTTCACGGCCATCCTGCTCGACGCGTTGCAAATTCCGCGGCAGGCCTTCACGCCGATCTTCGCGACGGCACGCGCGGCCGGCTGGACGGCGCATGCACGCGAACAGCAAAAGCGCGGCCGCCTACTACGCCCGAGCTCTGCCTATATCGGCGACATGCCAGCGTAGCTCATGGTCTCACGATGGCGTCTGGTTCGGGAGGCGTTTCCATCGTCCCGAGTCCAACGTGGCTGCGCGACCGGCTGTAGAGAAAATAGAACAGAAGTCCGATCGCACCCCATGCCGGCAGGACGAGGATCGCTATCAGCGGCAATTTCACATAGAGGACAATGCAGCCGATGATGGCGAGCGGAGCCACGATATTGACGGCCGGTGTGCGGAAGGGACGCTTGCGGGTTGGATCCTTGCGACGGAGCGCCAGGACCGATACCGCGACCATCGCAAAGGCGAACAGCGTGCCCGAGTTCGAATAGTCGGCGAGCTTGCCGACCGGCAGAAACGCGGCCATCGCCATCACGACGATTCCGGTAAACGCCGTCACGACGTGCGGCGTGTGAAACCGTGGATGCACGCTGGCAAGCTTTGCCGGCAACAAGCCGTCGCGCGCCATGACGAAGAAGACACGTGTCTGGCCGTACATCATCATGAGGACGACGGAAGGTAGAGCGAGGAACGCGGCGAGCCCGAGGAGATTTCCAATCGGCACATAGCCGACCGTCCGCAGCACGTGTGCCAACGCCTCACGACTGCATACAAGTGGCTGGGTTGCTCCACTGGCCACAATTGCAGCGCAGCGTTGGGCCAACTCTGCTGACCCGGGCGCGAGTGTCTCGCCCATCAAGCCGCGCACGGGCTGCGCGCCGATGGCGCCGACAGCGCCTGCCGCGACGAGGAGATAGAACACCGTGCAAATGAGGAGACTGCCGATCAATCCGATCGGGACGTTGCGCTGCGGATTGCGCGTCTCTTCCGCCGCGGTTGAGACCGCGTCAAATCCGACATAGGCAAAGAAGATCGAAGAAGCCGCGCCGACGACGCCGATCGTGCCCCATCCGTTCGGGATGAAAGGATGAAAGTAGGCAGCCTTCGCCAGCGGGAGAGTGAGGGCGATGAATATCGTGAGCGCCGTCACTTTGATTGCCACCAGGACCGCATTGAACCGAGCGCTTTCGGTGGTGCCGACGATGAGAAGTCCGGTGACAAAGGCTGCGACCAGAACGCCGGGAATATTGATAAGACCACCCTGGCTCGGTCCCACTGACAGGGCCATCGGCATTTCGATTCCAAATGTCGAGCGGAGGAGGCCCACAAAGTAGCCGGACCAGCCAACTGCCACGGCGCTAGCCCCGACCGCGTACTCCAGAATCAAAGCCCAGCCGACCATCCAGGCAAAAATCTCACCCACGACTGCGTAGGTGTAGGTGTAGGCCGAGCCGGCGACCGGCACCATGGACGCAAGTTCGGAATAGCAAAGTGCCGCCACGGCGCAGACAAAGCCAGCGATGACGAACGAGATCATCATGCCGGGCCCAGCCTTCTGGGCCGCTTCGGCGGTCAGAACGAAGATACCTGTGCCGATGACGGCTCCAATGCCTAACAACGTCAACTGAATAGGGCCGAGCGAACGATGCAGAGATTTTTTTTCGGCTGTCGCCAGAATCGCGTCCAAGGACTTGGTGCGGCTGAAAAGCATGAAGTACCCCTACTTAAGGTCGCGCCGTTCCCGCGACGATTCGAAGCGAGCCTAACGGCTATTGCAAACGACGCAAGGCGTCCAGCCGTTCAAGATGACGTCAGCGAGGGATCGGGCTAGAAACCGACATGACCTACCGCTCGTTGCGAGACTTCATTGCCAAACTGGAAGCGACGCGCGAGTTGGTTCGTGTGCGCGAGCCGGTCTCGACTGTGCTCGAGATGACAGAGATCCAGACTCGCCTGATCGCCAGCGGTGGCCCGGCGGTGATCTTTGAAAAGCCGCTGCTCGCAGACGGAACCGCTAGCGACATTCCGGTCCTGGTGAATCTGTTCGGTACCGTCAAGCGCGTCGCCATGGGCGTCACCATGGATGGAAAAGAACGAACGGACTCGCGTTCGCTGCGCGAAGTCGGTGAGCTTTTGGCGACTTTACGCCAGCCTCAGCCGCCACGCAGTCTCGGCGAAGCATTCGAGCTGCTTCCGCTGGCCAAGACCGTGCTCGCGATGAAGCCGAAGAGCGTCGCGCGCGCAGCGTGCCAGGAAATCGTGCTGCGCGACGAGCAAATCAATCTCGCCAGATTGCCGATACAGACATGCTGGCCGGGCGAGCCGTCGCCATTGATCACCTGGCCCCTTGTGGTCACCAAGGGACCGGGCGACACGCGCGAGGACAACTACAATCTCGGCATCTACCGGATGCAGGTCCTGAACCGGAACCAGGCCATCATGCGCTGGCTTCGCCATCGTGGCGGCGCCCAACACCATGCGCGCTGGGCGAAGGAGAAGTCCGAGCCTTTGCCGGCCGCGATCGTGCTCGGCGCGGACCCCGGTACCATTCTCGCCGCTGTCACGCCTGTGCCGGAGACACTCTCGGAATATCAGTTTGCTGGTCTTCTGCGCGGCAAGCGTGTCGAACTCGTGGACTGCGTCAGCCAGCCGCTCAGAGTTCCTTCCGAAGCGGAGATCGTTCTTGAAGGTTCAGTCTCGCTCGACGACTACCGCGACGAAGGTCCGTTCGGCGACCACACGGGCTACTACAATTCCGTCGAGCGGTTTCCGGTTTTTACGCTCAGCGCGATCACCATGCGGCATCAGCCGATTTACCTGTCAACCTACACCGGAAGGCCGCCAGACGAACCGAGCATTCTGGGCGAAGCATTGAACGAGGTCTTCGTTCCGCTCATCAGGCAACAATTTCCCGAGATCGTCGACTTCTGGTTGCCTCCCGAAGGTTGCAGCTATCGCATCGCAGTTGTCAGCATGAAGAAGTCGTATCCCGGTCATGCCAAGCGCGTGATGATGGCGGTGTGGTCGTACCTTCGCCAGTTCATGTACACGAAGTGGGTGATCGTCGTCGACGACGACATCGATGCACGGAACTGGAAGGACGTGATGTGGGCGATTTCCACGCGCATGGATCCCGCGCGCGACATCACGTTGATCGAGAATTCACCCATCGACTATCTCGACTTCGCCTCGCCGCAAAGCGGACTGGGTTCGAAAATCGGTCTGGACGCCACAAACAAGATTGCGCCGGAAACAAAACGCGAATGGGGACGCCAGATACGCATGAGCGACGACATCGTGCGGACGATAACGGAAAAGTGGCCGCGGCTAGGGCTCCCCGGTAGCGGCGCGCCCGTATGGAAATAGGGTGACGCGCCTCGAATACAGCGCTTGACCCTGTCATGAACTCCTCTACTTATGGCTCGGACACTTCAGGAATTTCCGCCATATGCCCGCTATTTTGCTAGCGCCCTTTCCCATGCTGGCGCTCTACGCCGCCATCAATGCCCTTATCATGCTGGTTCTGGGAATTCTCGTCGTCCGTGCGCGCGTGAAAACGCAAACGGAAATCGGCGATGGGGCGAATCCGGTGATGATGGCCGCTGTTCGTGCGCATGCGAACAACACCGAATACGTGCCGCTCGCGCTCCTCCTGATGTTGATCCTCATTCCTTTGCGAGCCAATGCGATGGTCATTCACGCGGTCGGAGCAACGCTCACCATTGGGCGCATCCTGCATGCAATCGGCCTATCAAGAAGCGTAGGAACATCGTTACCGCGCTTGTTGGGTATGGTCTTGACCTGGCTCTCCTATCTCATAGCGATCTTCTCGATTTTGTGGCTGACGTCACAGTTGCCGATTTTGGCGTCGAGCTGAGCGATGGCGCGAATAAACGCCCAGGAGACTCTTGAAAAGCTGATTGCGTCGTCTCGCGCTGCAGGAGCCGACGCAGCGGATGCTTTGTTCGTCGAAAGTGTGTCATCGAGCGTCTCCTACCGTCTCGGAAAGCTCGAAGACGCGGAGCGCGCCGAATCGAACGATCTCGGCCTGCGTGTATTTGTCGGACAGAAAGTAGCGTTCGTTTCTTCTACGGATTTTTCGCGCGATTCTCTCGCCCAATTACCACAGCGTGCTGTTGCGATGGCGCGCCTGGCGCCGGAAGACAAATATGCGGGGTTAGCGCCGCGCGAACGGCTTGCGAGCCAATTCCCCGCACTCGATCTCGAAGACGCCGACGAACCTTCGGCCGACGCGCTGGTCGCTCTGGCGCGCGATAGCGAGGGCGCCGCGATGACCGTGCCCGGTGTGACGAACTCGGAAGGCGGCGGTGCAAGCTTCAGCCGATCGGGCGTCGCGCTCGCCACCAGCGAGGGCTTCTTCGGAAGGTACGCCGGCACAAGCCATAGCATTGGCGTTGCCGTGCTTGCCGGCGAGGGTACCGCGATGGAAAGGGACTACGATCAAGCCTCGGCGCGGCACAAGTCGGATTTGAAGACCGCCGCGGAAATCGGCAGGTCGGCCGGCGAGCGCGCAGTACGCCGGCTCAATCCGCGCAAGGTGAAGTCGCAGGCTGTTCCCATCGTCTACGACCCCCGTGTCTCGGGCGGACTGCTTGGTCACTTCGCAGGTGCGATCTCAGGCGCTTCGATCGCGCGCGGCGTGAGTTTCCTGAAGGACATGCTGGGCAAAGCCGTGTTTCCGCCCACCGTCACGATAGTCGATGATCCGCATCGAATTCGCGGGCTGCGGTCAAAGCCATTTGACGGCGAAGGCGTTGCAAATCAACGGCGAAATCTCATCGACCACGGCGTCCTGTCGACCTGGCTGCTCGACTGCGCCAGCGCCAAGCAACTCAGACTTTCGACGACGGGCCATGCTTCACGCGGAACCGGCGGCCCTCCTTCGCCGTCGGCGACCAATCTTTACATGGAAGCCGGCACCCCATCCCCCGACGCGCTCATCGCGGACATCAAGGAAGGGTTTTACGTCACCGAACTGATCGGCATGGGCGTGAATTCGGTGACGGGAGATTACAGCCGCGGTGCTGCTGGATTCTGGATCGAGAACGGCGCGATCGCGTATCCGGCTTCCGAGATTACGATCGCCGGCAACCTCAAAGACATGTTCCGAAACCTCACGGCCGCCAGCGATCTCGAATTTCGCTACGGCACCAATGCGCCGACGCTGCGTGTCGAAGGAATGACCGTTGCCGGTGCCTGATGACACCGCTTCCGATCTCGTACTGCTTGAAGAAAGCGTGCGGGAAGCCGGTAAGATCGCCCGCTCGTTCTTCGGCGGGACCTACAAGAGGTGGGACAAGAGCAAGGGCAACCCCGTGACGGAGGCTGACCTTGCGGTCGACAAGTTTCTGGCCGCGCACCTGCGCGCCGCCCGACCCGACTATGGCTGGCTCTCCGAAGAAACCGAAGACGACATGGCCCGCTTGAGTGCGCCGGCCGTGTTCGTCGTCGATCCCATCGACGGGACCATTGCCTTCATGAAAAACCGGCCGCACTTCACGATTTGTGCGGGCGTCGTTGTGGACGGCGCGCCGGTTGCAGGTGCGGTCTACAATCCGATGACCGATGAATGTTTCACCGCGCATGCAGGCGGGGGCGCGCACTTGAACGGGTCTTCGATCAAAGTCAGCGAACGCGTGGAAGTCGAAAATTGTCGCATGCTCGGCGACAAGCCGATGTTCGGTCATCCGGCATGGAACAATGCGCCGAACGTTCCCTGGCCTCCCATGCAGATCGAAACAAGAAACTCGATCGCCTATCGCATGACTTTGGTCGCGGCGGGACAATTCGACGCGATGATGGCGCTCTCTGCCAAGCACGATTGGGATCTCGCGGCATCGGAGATCATCGTTCGCGAAGCCGGCGGAGTCGTCAGCACGCATACCGGTGCCAGGATCCGTTACAATCGCCAGATCACGCTGCAACCGTCCGTCGTCGCTGCCGGCCCGCGCTTGCACGAACATCTCATGGCCCGGGTGAGCCATCTGAACTTGTCGCGCGGTTAAAGGAGGACCGATGTTGGAACGAGAGCCGCAACAGTTGCTGCATTTGGTGTTTGGAGGCGAACTACTCTCTCCGCAAGATGTCACCTTTAAAGACCTTTCCAAGCTCGACATCGTCGGCATGTTTCCGAACTACGTGTCGGCTTATGCGGCCTGGCGAGCCAAGGCCCAGGCAACCGTGGACAATGCGCAGATGCGTTATTTCGTGGTTCATATCCATCGCCTGATAGATCCGGGTTCCGGCGCATGACTTTGCCGGCCTCTCGCGCCTGAGCAGCTAGACATGCTATGCCGCGCGCCGATGAACGACCGCGTCGAAATCCATGCACCGACCAGGCCGAATGCAACACCGGCCTCGGGTGATATCGGGCAGGCCCCCGATCCCGGCAATGTATCCGTCATTGTCCGACTCTTTCGTGACTACGTCCGCAAGCAGTGGCCAATCTTCACGGCGGCCCTCGTCTGCATGATCGTGACGTCGGCCGCCAGCGGCGCGATACCCCTGGTCGTAAACTACACGGTGAAAACGCTCTTCATCGAAAAGCAGCCGAACATGCTTGCCGTCATCCCCTTGCTCGTCATCGCGCTCATGACGGTTCGTGCCATGAGCTGGTACGGCCAACAGACTTTGATCGACACCGTTGGCGAGCGCGTGGTTGCCGATACCCAGCGTGACATGTTCGATCACTTGATCCGACGTGATCTCGCATCTCTCAATGCAGTCCATTCCAGCCAATTCGTCTCGACGATGCTCTACGACGCGACGCTGATGCGCGACGCGATCACGCGTGGCGCCGCGGCGTTCGGCCTGGAACTGGCACAGCTCGTCGCCTATGCCGCCGTGATGTTCTACGAAGACTGGCAACTCACACTCGTTGCCGCCGTGGTTCTGCCGGCGATCGCCTGGGCAATGGAGCGGATCGGAAGTTCCATGCGACGAGCGTCTACGCAACAAATGGAACAGACCGGCGATCTTGCGACGTCGCTCTCCGAGGCCCTGGATGGGCGGCGAATCGTCAAGGCTTATGGCTTGGAAACCCATGTCGCAGACAGGGCGCACATCCGTTTGGCCATCCGGCTGCGTACGATGCTCAAAGTGGTGCGCCGACGCGCCGCCGCAGTGCCGACGACCGATCTCTTCGCCGGACTTGTGATATCAGCAACACTCTTCTATGCGGGATATCAGGCGCATCGCGGCGTCCTCGAGCTGAACGATTTTGTCGCCTTCTTATCGGCGATGCTGCTGGCGCAGCAACCGGTTCGTAATCTCAGCCAACTATGGCCCTTTGTTTCGGGTGGAGTCGCCGCGGCGAACCGGGTCTTTCGAGTCATCGATGAGAAACCCCAAATCGTCGATATGCCGGGCGCCCGCGCGCTTTCTGTCCCGTCCGCACCGCAAGGTGGTTCGATCGTCCTGGACAACATTCATTTCGCCTACCAGGGAAACATCCCCTCGATTTCCGGCATCAGCATCACGATCGAGCCCGGCGCCAAGATCGCGCTCGTCGGACCATCGGGCGCCGGCAAGAGCACAATCTTCAACCTACTGTTGCGCTTCTATGACGTGGACGCCGGTCGTATCTGGGTTGATGGTGCCGATATCCGCAGCGTGACTCTGCAATCGTTGCGCCGGAATATTGCGCTGGTCACGCAGGAGGCCATCCTGTTCGACGAAAGCGTGGCACAGAACATCGCGCTCGGTGATCTCAATGCCAGCCGCGCCGACATCGAGACAGCAGCGAAGAATGCGGCGGCAGATGAGTTCATCCGCGAACTGCCGCAAGGTTATGACACGCGGGTCGGCGAAGGGGGGCTGAAGCTTTCCGGTGGTCAGCGCCAACGCATTGCCATCGCGCGTGCGATGTTGCGCAATGCACCGATTCTGCTGCTCGATGAAGCAACGTCGGCGCTCGATGCCGAAAGCGAGCGCCAAGTCCAGGAGGCACTCGCGCGCCTCATGAAGGATCGCACGACCATCGTGATCGCCCATCGCCTCTCCACGGTGCTGGATGCGGACAAAATCTACGTGCTCGATCGTGGTCAGATAGTGGAGTCGGGAACACACGGCGAATTGTTGGCCAAGGGCGGCCTCTATGCGCGGCTCTACCAGCGCGACTTCAGCGACACGCCGGAGCCGGCCTGATGGCGAAAATGCCGCTCGGCATCACGGCGTATCGCCTTGCGACGGCCGCCCTCTCTCCGGTTGCTCCGGTTGTGCTTCGACGTCGCCGCCGGCACGGCAAGGAAGACAGCGAGCGCGCGTCGGAACGTCTCGGCATTTCAAGGATCCCGCGTCCTGATGGCGGACTCATCTGGGTGCATGGTGCAAGCAACGGTGAGTGCGTGGCGGCGCTACCCCTGATCGAGACATTCGTCTCGAACGGCTTCAAGGTTCTGGTGACAAGCGGCACCGTGACCTCGGCGATGCTGATGCGCGAGCGGTTGCCGGAAGGCGCCTTCCATCAATTTGTTCCCGTCGATTCTCCCGCGGCAACGGCGCGCTTCCTAGCGCATTGGCGTCCGGACGTCGGCCTTTTTGTCGACTCTGATCTCTGGCCCAATCTGATTCTCGGTGCCAAGGCGGTTGGAACGCGCCTTGCTCTGGTCAATGCTCGCATGTCTCAACGTTCGTTCGAGAGCTGGCGATGGGCACGAAAAACCGCCGCCACGATCCTTGGCGCGTTCGACGTCTGTCTCGCACAGGACGAGGAGATTGCTGCTCGCTTTAGACAGCTCGGCTCGAGGGATGTGCGCGTGGTCGGCAGCCTCAAAGAGGACGCTCCGCCTCTTCCGTATGACACGGCGTTGCTCGCCGAACTCAAGGAAACGACAAGCGGGCGGCCTATCCTCCTTGCTGCTCAAACGCATCCCGGCGAGGACGAGACGGTCCTTCCTGCCCATGACGCTTTGCGCGTGCGCTATCCGCAGCTCCTGACGATCATCGTCCCGCGGCATACGACTCGTGGCGCTGAGATTGCGGAGCTATGTGCCACACGCAAGTTCCGCCAGCGCTCCAAGGGCGGCCGCATCGAACCAGATACCGCTATTTACATCGCCGACACGATGGGCGAACTCGGTCTTTTCTATCGGCTTGCACGCTTCGCATTCGTGGGCGGCACGTTGGTTCCCTTAGGTGGACACAATCCGCTCGAGGCTGCTCGCTTAAACTGTGCAGTCCTGGCCGGCCCACACACATTCAATTCGACCTCCGCCTTCCGGGCGGTACTCGAGGCTCAGGGAACTGGCCGCGTCTCATCAAGCAGCGATATTGTTTCTCTTGCAGCGCGCCTCTTCGACGAACCCGACTTCGCAAAGTCGTTGGGCGACGCGGCGGCACGGGGTGCGGCATCCCTTGGCGGTGCTGTCGAGAAGACATGCGCGGCCGTTCGCGCGCTTTTGCACGACCATGCGCCCGCCTGATTTCTGGAAGCGAACCGATGCCGCAGCGCGTCTAACGTCTGCGATACTTGCGCCCCTCGGCTGGGCCTATGGCGCCAGCGTCGCGTATCGCGCAAGACACGCCCGCCCCTTCCGATCGCGCGCCAAGGTGGTTTGCGTCGGCAATTTAACGGCGGGCGGAACCGGCAAGACGCCGATTGCTCTCGAAATTGCGAGGCTGCTCCTCGCGCGAGGCAGCCGAACAGTATTCCTCACGCGCGGCTATGGCGGACGTGTGCGGGGACCGCGATTTGTAGCCGCCAGCGATAGTCATTCGGATGTTGGCGACGAATCTTTGCTGCTCGCCGCCGTCGCACCTGTCATTGTCGGCCGCGATCGTGCGGCGGGAGCCCGATTGGCCGACGAGCAGGGTTTTGACGTTATCATCATGGACGATGGGCATCAGAACTTTTCGTTGGCCAAGGATTTGTCTCTGGTCGTGATCGGATCGGGGTTTGGTAACAACCGCATGTTGCCCGCCGGCCCGTTGCGCGAGTCCGTCGCGCAAGGATTGAAACGCGCCGACGCAATCGTTGTTACCGGTGAAGGGCCACTGCCCGTGAACGCGTCTCTGCCGCTCATCGAGTCACATCTTGTTCCGGTCGGCGAAGTTTCGTGGTCTGGGAAACGTGTGATTGCGTTTGCCGGTATTGCAAATCCGGAACGGTTCTTCTGTCTGCTGGCCGATTTAGGCGCAAATACAGTCGAAGTTCGTGCCTTCGCCGATCACCATCCCTATTCGTCGGCGGAGATCACGCAGCTCAAATCCCGTGCTCTTGCCGAAAACGCCCTACTGCTCACGACCGAGAAGGATTTCGTGCGCTTGTCGCCCAAACAACGCGAAGGTATCGAACTATTGCGCGTTCGCGCCGAATTCACTCAGGCCGAGTTGATCGAAGGCCTTCTCAACCAACTCATGAGGCGGTAGTCGCTGCGCTCAAGCCCTTGGCGGCTCGCTCGTGCGCGTCGAGCGCGACGGGTCAAGCCTGACCTGAAACCAGTTCATGGCCCAGTGCAGGTGCGGTCCGGTGGCGCGCCCGGTTTTTCCGATCCGCCCAATCATCTGTCCCCGCTTCACAGTCTCGCCAGCCCTCACCAGCCGAGTGCTCTGATGCAGGTATGACGTCGAGACGCCGTGGCCGTGATCCAGAAGTGTGAACCCGCCTTCGAGATAATAGTCGTCGGAGATCGAGACAGTCGCATCGGCGGGCGCATGGATCGGCGTGCCCTCAGCGTTGGCCATGTCGACACCGAAATGCGGCGACATCGGTTTGCCGTTATCGATGCGTTGGCTGCCAAAAACACCGCTCAAGATCCCCGGCGCCGGCCAATCGAACGGTTCCGCAAACCAAACGGCGTTACTGTCCTTCTTTCTGGCCTCCACGAGTTGCTCGTGCTCTCGACCAATACGCTCCAACTCCTCAGGCGAAGGCGAAACCGTGCTGGGCGGCAGCCCGGTGACGCGTTGAATAGGATATTGGCGCGCGATCGGGGTCAGATCGCGAGTTTGGGTCGTTCCATCGGCAAACGTGACGAAGAGATGCGCCGGCTTCGTGCGATCCCACTCCAACCCGCAAGCAAATATGCCGTCAGGCGAGACGTTCAATCGAACGGAGTCGAACGTGACGCGTGCGCCGGGCTCAGTACGCCCGACGATCAAGCTGCCCTGCTCCATGGAACCGGTCAGATCCAGACGTGAACGATCGGCACGGACGACAAGCGGCACCATGGTGAGTGCGGATCCACCCACCAGGAGCGCCCGGCGTGAGATCATTTTGGAGTCTTTCCGGCTTCCTGCATGCGCTTCAGCGCCACCGCCGGGTTGGCGTAGGCCTCCTGAAGATCCACGCTCCAATAGCGCAGCGCCTCAAGTGGTATGTGAACGCCCGTCACGGCGCAGAGGACGAATGAGCCGGCTTTCACGACGCGGTATTCGCCATCGAGATATTCAACCTCGGCGAGTCCCTCCGGTCGTAGCTCACGTTCCATCTTGTTCATGCGGCAAGTCTATCCATCGGGCTCGCTAAAACAAACTGTCCTGTTCGTCATCGGGTTTCTTCGAGCGCTTCTTTGTTTTCGGGACAACCGTCCCCTCGGCCACCGCGGTCCGTACACCATCGGCAAACGTAAGCGCGAGCGTTTCGCCGGCGAGCACGGCTTCGGCGCGCCGCCGAATTCTGCCGCCTTCGCCGCGCACCAAAACAAAGCCACGCTCCAATACCGAGCGGAAGGATACGCTCTCCATCACTCGCGCTACCGCGTCCAGTTGCTTGCTGAGTTGCCGCAGTCGCGTCCTCTGAGCCTGGACCAGGCTCCGGGCCAGTGCGGCGTTGGCGTCGCGCGCCTGACCAAAGCGTCGGGTCAGAAGACTTGGTCGAAGCTGGGCCCCGAACCTTGTGAGGGCTCGACTATGTTCCTGCAGATTGCTCCTCAGCCCCGAATTGAGACGACCACTGACAAAATCCAGCCTCTGGCGCGATCCCGCGAACAGCTGTTCGGCGCGCGGCAAGACGCGCGCGGTCTGAGCGAGATGCCTGCGTTTTTCGTCCATCCGTGCGGTGAAGCAGCGTATGAAGCGCCGTTCCAAATCGAGCGTCTGCGCGAGCAGTTCGGAGCGTACGGGAACCGCCATCTCGGCAGCGGCGGTTGGCGTGGGTGCGCGCATATCCGAAACAAAGTCGATCAGAGTTGTGTCGGTCTCGTGGCCAACCGCCGAGATCAGCGGGATGGTCCCTTCGAAGACAGCGCGAACGACAGACTCCTCGTTGAACGCCATAAGGTCCTCGATCGAGCCGCCGCCGCGTGCAACAATCAGCAGGTCCGGTCGGGGCACGGGGCCGCCGGGCCTGATCGCATTAAATCCGCGGATGGCCGCAGCCACTTCGGCCGCGGCCCACTCGCCTTGGACCGACACCGGCCAGAGCAGGACGCGGCGGGAAAATCGTGCGTCGAGCCGGTGCATGATGTCGCGGATAACGGCGCCCGTCGGAGACGTGATCACGCCGATGACTTCCGGGAGAAATGGCAGCTTGCGTTTCTTATCGGCCGCAAACAGTCCTTCCGCCGCCAGCTTTTTTTTGCGCTCCTCCAGGAGCGCCATGAGCGCACCCAAACCGGCGAGTTCGACTTGGTCGACGATGAGTTGATAGCGCGACGACCCGGCGTAGGTCGAAATGCGGCCGGTACAGACGACTTCGAGGCCCTGTTGCGGCTTGACCTTGAGCCGCTGCGCGGTCATGCGCCAGCAGACCGCGTTCAGGACCGCCAGGTCGTCCTTCAGGTCGAAATAGACGTGCCCCGACGATTGAAACGTGACCTTGCTGACCTCGCCGCGGACGCGCACGAACGGGAACGCGTCCTCCACCGTCCGCTTGAGGGCGGCGGAGACCTCGCTCACAGAATATTCCGGCAGGTTGGCGCGTGTGACTGCTTCCGACATGATTCCAATGATATAGGAACTGCGGCGAAGTGAGTCCGGAAATTCGTCGTTCGGCAGCAAGGGTTTGTCCATGAGAGTTCTTCTGGTTGGTTCCGGCGGACGGGAGCACGCGTTGGCATGGGCGCTGAGTGCCAGCCCGCTTCTGACCAAGCTCTATTGCGCACCGGGGAATGCGGGAATTGCGCAAGTCGCGGAGCGCGTGCCGATCACCGCCATGGACTTCGACGGTCTCGTCGCATTTGCCAAAGACAAGAAGATCGACTTCGCCGTCATCGGCATGGATGCGCCGCTGATCGGCGGTTTGTGGGATGTGTTCGAGGCGGCAGGCATTCGCGCCAGCGGTCCGAGCAAAGCGGCCGCCATTCTCGAAGGCTCCAAAGGGTTCGTGAAGGACTTGTGCGCGGAATTCGGAATCCCGACGGCGGCGTATCGACGGTTCAGCGAGCCGAAAGCGGCGAAGGCTTTCGCCGACACATTGGGGCTTCCCGTAGTCATCAAGGCAGATGGACCGGCGCTGGGCAAAGGCGTGGTCGTCGCAGAGACATCGGCTGAATCGCACAAGGCCATCGACTTCGTGTTTGAAGGCGGCTTCGGCACGGAGCGCCCGCAAGTCGTGGTCGAAGAATTCATGTCCGGCGAGGAAGGCAGCTTCTTCGCGCTGAGCGACGGCACGAACGTCATTCCGCTGGTCGGCGCGCAGGACCACAAGCGCGTCTTCGACGGTGACATGGGGCCGAACACCGGCGGGATGGGCGCCTACTCTCCTGCTCCCGTGCTGCCGCCGGCGATGGAAGCGGTGGCAATGGAGCGCTTCATCCTGCCGACCGTCGCGGCGATGCGCGCCAAGAGCATGCCTTATGTCGGCGCAGTGTATCTGGGATTGATGTTCACAAAGGCGGGACCAAAGCTGGTTGAATACAATTGCCGCTTCGGCGACCCGGAAGCCCAGGTGATGATGCCGCGGCTGAAGAGCGATCTGCTCACGGTGTTGCTGGCGATGCGGGACGGCATGCTGAACGAGGTCGATTTGCGCTGGAGCGACGACACTGCACTTACGGTCGTGATGGCGTCGAAAGGCTATCCGGGCGCTTACGAAAAAGGCCACGTCATTCACGGCCTCGATGAGGCTGCAAAGCTTCCCGGCGTGCAAATCTTCCATGCCGGGACGGAACAGAGAGATGGTCAGATCGTCGCCGTCGGCGGTCGCGTCTTGAGCGTCACCGCAACGGGCTCAACCGTCGCCGAGGCACAGGCCCGCGCCTATGCTGCCGTCGACACCATCCATTGGGAAGGCTCGTTCAGCCGTCGCGATATCGGCTGGCGCGCGCTGGCGCGCGAGCGGGCGCAATAGGCTTGTGCGCGCCCGCAAGGCGGGCCAAAAATGACGCCAGCAAGCACCCGGGGAGTAATTTGATGAGCCAGGCAGGCGTCAGCCGTCAGGAAACCTACTCCGGTACCAAGGAGGTCACGGCCGCGCATGCCTTCGATGTGAAGAAGCTGGAAACTTATTTAGCCGATCGCATCGCGGGCTTTCAGACACCACTCGAAGTGCGCCAGTTCAAAGGCGGCCAGTCGAACCCGACCTATCAACTCGTCACTCCGAACCGCAAGTATGTCATGCGCCGCAAGCCGCCGGGAAAGCTTTTGCCCAGCGCGCATGCCGTCGACCGCGAGTTCAAGGTGATCTCGGCGCTCTATCCGACGGGGTTTCCCGTCGCCAAGCCCTATCTGCTCTGCGAAGACGAGAGCATCACGGGAACGATGTTCTATGTGATGGATTGCGTCGAGGGTCGCGTCATTTGGGAAGGCGTGCTTCCTGGCATGGACAAGAAGCAGCGCTGGGCGACCTACGACGCAATGAACGAGACGCTCGCTCGGTTGCACAATCTCGACTACGTGAAAATCGGTCTGGCGGAATTCGGCAAGCCCACGGCCTATGTGGCGCGCCAGATTTCGCGCTGGACCAAGCAATATCAGATGTCCGAGACCGAGACGATCGATGAGATGAACAAACTCATCGAGTGGCTGCCGGCGCATTTGCCGAACGAAGGAAAGCCTTCTGTGGTCCACGGCGACTATCGCCTCGACAACATGATCCTTCATCCGACCGAGCCGAAAGTGCTCGCCGTCATCGATTGGGAGTTGTCGACGATCGGCGATCCCTTGGCTGACTTCACCTATCACCTCATGCAGTGGCAGCAGGATGGTCGCGGAACGAGCGCCGGGTCGATCATGGGCGTCGATTATGAAGGGCTCGGCATACCGACCATGGATCAGTATGTGGCAATGTACTGCAGGCGGACGGGACGGACCGAGACGCCCAACATGGACTATTACGCGGCCTATAACTTTTTTCGCCTGGCGGGAATTCTCCAAGGCATCGTCGGCCGCGTCCGCGACGGCACAGCGGCCAATGTCAATGCGGCGCAGAATGCGTCGGCCGTTCGCCCGTTGGCGGAGCGTGCCTGGATGTTTGCGAAGCGCGCCGGCGCCCCGGCATAAAGCTCACTGAACTGACAAAGAAGCGGCCGGATGCTGCAACAGCACCCGGCCGCAATGACGGCATGGCAAACTACTCCGCAGCAGCGCGCCTGGGAATTTCCGCATGCTTGCCGAATTCCAGTCGTGCGATCGTGCGGCAATGCACCTCGTCCGGGCCGTCGGCGAGTCGCAAGGTGCGTTGACTGGAGTACATCCTGGCAAGGCCGGGATCGGATGTGACGCCACCGCCGCCCCAGGCCTGGATCGCGTCGTCGATGACCTTGAGCGCCATGCGCGGTGCCGCAACCTTGATCTCGGCGATCTCGGAACGCGCCACCTTGTTGCCGACCTTGTCCATCATGTCGGCGGCTTTGAGAGTCAGGAGGCGGCACATGTCGATATTGATGCGGGCCTCGGCGACGCGCTGTTCCCATACCGAATGCTCGGCGATCTTCTTGCCGAACGCCTCGCGCGTGAGAAGCCGCTTGCACATGATCTCGAGCGCGCGCTCAGCGACACCAATCGTGCGCATGCAATGGTGAATGCGGCCCGGTCCGAGGCGGCCTTGCGCAATCTCGAAGCCACGGCCCTCGCCCAGGATCATGTTCTCGACCGGAACCTTGACGTTCTCGAGCAGCACTTCGCCATGCCCGTGCGGCGCATCGTCATATCCGAACACCGGCAGCATGCGCAGAACTTTCACGCCGGGCGCATCGCGCTCGACGAAAATCTGCGACTGCGCGCTATGGCGACCGCCGTCAGGATTGGTCTTGCCCATCACGATCATCAGCTTGCAGCGTGGATCGCCGACGCCTGACGACCACCATTTGCGGCCGTTGATGACGTAGTGATCGCCTTTGCGCTCGATGTGCGTCGCAATGTTGGTTGCGTCCGACGATGCCACGGCTGGCTCCGTCATGAGGAATGCGGAGCGGATCTCGCCTTCGAGCAACGGCTTCAGCCACTTGTCCTGTTGGTACTTGCTGCCGTAGCGCTCCAGCACTTCCATGTTGCCGGTGTCGGGTGCCGAGCAATTGAACACTTCCGAAGCGAAACCGATGCGGCCCATGATTTCGGCAAGCGGCGCATATTCGAGGTTCGTCAAGCCCGCGCCATGTTCGCTCTCGTTGAGAAAGAAATTCCACAGTCCCTGGCTCTTAGCCTTCTTCTTCAGCTCTTCGACGATGGGCACGACAATCCAGGGATTTCCCTTGGCGCGCGCGTCTTCCATCTGCTTCGCGTAGACCGGCTCGGCCGGGTAGATGTGAGCGTTCATGAAGTCGCCCACTTTCTTCATCCACTCCTTCTGGCGTGGCGAATAATCGAAATCCATTTGCGTCCCTCCAAATTTCCAATATCGAGCACGGGGACTGTAGCGCGCGGTACGGGCCGCTCGCCAGTCCCACAGTGACGCGCAATGCCGCAAGTATCTTGCGCCCCGATTGACAGCGACGGCGGGGCGCGGCAAGCAGCGTTCATGCTGCTTTGGGCGGGCATTCTTCTTCTCGTTATCGGTGCCGCGTGCCTTCCCATCGACCGCGGGGCCGCGCACACAATCTACGACCATGAGAGCGCGGGATTCGAACAATTCCTCGAACGTACGACCCATTGGGCGAAGGCCGCGCACTGGCTGATTGCCTCGCTCATATCGCTCGCCGCGGCGCAAGCCGGTCTCGCCATCTGGGGCGAGCAGCCGGATTTCAGGCTTGCCTCGAATTGCTCGCTCGCCTTCATCGCGAGCCTTGCGGCCGGCAGTATTGTTTTGCACGGTTTGAAGCTCATCATCGGAAGGCGCAGGCCACGCGACGACATGGAGATGGGGCTCTACGGCTTCGTCTGGTTCAAATTCAAGCTCGACTACAACTCGTTTCCCTCCGGACACGCACTGACGATCATGTGCGTGGCAGCGATCGCATCCTGCGTGTGGCCCCACCTTGCCATCGTTTTCTTCGCGGCGGCGCTTTGGCTCGGACTGACCCGCGCGCTCCTGACAGCGCATTTTCTCAGCGATGTCTTCATCGGCGCGGGAATCGGGCTTCTCGCCGCGCGCGAAACAGTGTTGTACTTTTTCGCCTATCTCGCCCCGCACTGGTTCTGAGCTGAGACCTCGCGATGTACGACCTGTTGTTCTCCGTCGATGCTTGGGTCGCCCTTCTGACGCTGGCCGTACTCGAGATCGTCCTCGGCATCGACAACATTATCTTTCTGTCGCTCGTCGCCAACCGGGTCGCGCCGGAACAGCGCGCTTTGGCGCGACGGATCGGCCTCTTCCTCGCGCTGGGATTGCGCATCGTCTTTCTGTCGAGCGTGGCGTGGATCATCTCGCTCTCCGTGCCCATCATTACAGTCTGGGGCGTCGGACTTTCGTGGCGCGATCTCGTGTTTGGCGCCGGCGGAATTTTCCTCTTGACCAAGAGCACGCGTGAAATTCACGAAATGGCCGAAGCCGAGGAAGACGCGCGAAGCCACAAACGCTCCACGCTCTTCGCTGCCGTGGTGCAGATCGCGTTGTTCGACATCGTCTTCTCGATTGATTCAGTCGTCACGGCGGTGGGCATGGCCGAACATCTGTCGATCATGATCGCGGCCATCGTTCTTTCGATGATCGTTATGCTGATCGCATCCGGCCCGGTCAGCGAGTTCGTCGAACGACATCCAACCGTCAAAATGCTGGCGTTGAGCTTTCTGCTCTTGATCGGCACCGCGCTGATCGCGGACGCAGCACACTTCCACATCCCGCGTGGTTATCTCTACTTCGCGGTCGCCTTCTCCGGATTGGTCGAGATGCTCAACCAGTTCGTGGCGCGGCGGCGTGCACGACGAAAAACTGACCCGTCTTAGTGCTGGACGATCTTCTGCGCGCTTTCGATCATCCGCTTGGCACCTTCGCTATCGACCGTGCCCGTCAGCACTTTTGATCGATCGACCGGCACTTTCAGACCGGCCTGCGTGAGCGGCCGCGCGTTGATCGTTTCGACCCAGCGGAGCAAGGGATCCAGGCCTTCGACGTTCACGCCGGACCAAAAATAGGTACGAACCCAGCAGAAGTTTGCGATGTCGGCGATGGAAAAGTCGCCGGCCAGCCACTCATGGTCCTTGAGACGATTGTTCAGCACTTCGAACAGGCGCCGCGATTCGTGCTGATAGCGATCGATCGCGGGCTGATACTTTTCCGGCCAATAGCGGAAGAAGACGTTCGCCTGTCCCATCATCGGGCCAATCCCGCCCATCTGGAACATCAGCCACTGGATGACACGACTGCGACCCTTCACGTCGGTCGGCAACAGTTTGCCGCTCTTCTCGGCGCAGTAGATCATCAACGCGCCGGACTCGAAGATCGCGAAATTGTCCAAGTCGCGATCCACGATGGCGGGAATGCGGCCGTTGGGATTGATCTTCAGGAACTCGGGCGTCTTCTGCTCGCCCTTGCCCATATCGATGGCGTGAACTTCATAGGGTAGCCCGCACTCCTCGAGCGTGACGGACGCCTTCCAGCCATTCGGCGTCGCCGAGGTGTAGAGATCGATCATCGTTTTTCCTTCAGGCGGCGCGGAAGCGTTGAACGAAGGGCCGTTCTTCGTCGAGCATGGCTTTGAACGAGGGCCGCGCATGGACGCGTTCGACATAGGCCGCAAGCTTCGGCCAGCGTTTGGTATCGAGCTTTTCGCCGGCGTGGTCGAAGTTCACGAACATCGTTCCGATCGAGATATCGGCAATCGAGAAGGATCCGCCGACGAGATAGTCCTTGCCGCTGACTTCGTGCTCGAGATGATCGAACAGCGGCGGCAGCTTTTCGGACAGCGTCTTCTGGCACACCGCTTCGTCGGTCTGTCCGCGCATCATCTTCTTGACGACACGCTCGAAGAACAAGCCGCCACCGATATTCGTCGCCATCACCGAGTCCGCATACTCTTCGTACCAAAGCGCGCGCGCGCGTTCGAATGGCTCCGATGGGTAAAGCGACGGCTTGGGATATTTGTGTTCGAGGTAATCGCAGATGATGGAGGAGTCCGGCAGCGTGTTAGGTTCCGGTCGGTCGGTGTCGCGCAACACCGGAATGCGCTTCAACGGACTGATCGCGAGAAAATCAGGCGGCGGCGAGAACGGATTGACTGCTTCGAGCGTGTACTCGACGCCCTTCTCCGCCAGAAGAACGCGCACCTTGCGCACGAACGGAGAAATGCTTCCGCCATAGACGATCAACGCCATCACCCACCTCCCAATCTTGTTTCAGCCAATGTGTAATTCCTGTCCCTGTAAATCAAGCGGCGCGCCCACTTTGAGCGAAGCAATGCAGACCGCCGCTTGCAGCATGGGTGCAAATCGCGAAACTTGATGCAATTCTACGGGAAACATTACGGTCAATGCGGGGAATGGCATGACGCTTGTTGTCGATCTCTTCTGGTCGTTTCGCAGCCCCTACTCCTATCTTGCGACGCCGCGTTTGCTCGCGATGACGGAGGACTACGACCTCACCGTGAATGTGCGGCCGGTCTATCCGATTGCCGTCAGGGCCGGCGCGTTTTTCAGTCAGGTGAATCCGCTTTGGGTGCCTTACCTGATGCGCGACACGTTGCGTCTCGCCGAGATGCTCGGCCTTCCCTATCGCTGGCCGAGGCCCGATCCCGTCGTCATCGACCCGAAGACGCGCGCGGCCGCGCCCAACCAGCCTTACATCCATCGTCTCACGCGGCTCGGGTGTGCCGCGGCCGAGGCGGGACGCGGGTTGCCTTTCCTGAGGGAAATCAGTCACAGCATCTGGTCCGGCACGATCGACAACTGGCATGACGGTTCGCATCTGGCCGATGCCGCAACACGCGCCGGAGTCGACCTCGCTGCTCTCGATCGCAAGATCATGGACGATCCGGACAAGTACGAAGCCATCGCGCAGGAAAACCAGACGGCGCTTCAGGCGTGCGGTCATTGGGGTGTGCCAACCACGGCTTTCGGAGGCGAACCGTTTTTCGGCCAGGACAGACTCGACGTCCTGTTGTGGCGGCTGAAGCAGCGCGGACTGAAGAAGAGATGAAGCGTTCATTCCTGTTCGTCCTAGTGGGCGTCGTGCTGGTCGCGGTCGCAGCTATGGCTGCGTTGCAATCGGTTCAGCTCGATACCTGGATCTTCCGCATGGCAGTGCGTCACGCCGTTGCCGCCGGCAATGCCAAGCTCGCGGGTGCCAACGAACTCGCGGTCGTTCTCGTTGGTACCGGCACGCCGCTGCCGGATGTCTCGCGTGCCGGACCGAGCACGTTGATCGCGGCGGGCGACCATCTTTATCTCGTAGACACGGGCGTCGACTGCGCGCGCAATCTGCAGCTCTGGAAGGTGCCGCTCGACAAGGTCGACGCCATCTTCATCACCCACCTGCATTCCGATCACATCGGCGGGCTGGCCGATGTTCGACTGCAGACCTGGGTGGCCGGCCGCACGGCTCCGCTGAAAGTGTACGGACCACCGGGCATCGAACGCGTCGTCGCCGGCTTCAATGAGGCTTATGCGATCGACGACACCTATCGCACCAAGCATCACGGCGCCGTGATGCTGCCGCCAAACGCCGCGAAGCTTGTCGCGGTCCCGATCATCATTCCGCGCGGACAGACCACCGCGTCGGTTCTGGACGCTTTTGGCCTGAAAGTGACCGTGTTCCGCGTCAAGCATGAGCCCGCCAATCCTGCCTATGGCTATCGCTTCGACTTCGTTGGGAGAAGCGTCACCGTCAGCGGCGACACGATCTATGACGAAGACCTGTCGCGTGCCGCGCAAGGCACCGATGTCTTGGTGCATGAAGCGCTGGCGCCCGAGCTTGTCGCGATCATGGACGACGAACTGATGGCAGCGGGACGACCGCGGCCCGCCAAGATCATGCACGACATTCCGGGCTATCACACGACGCCGGTCGAGGCGGCGCAGATCGCCAACCTCGCGCATGCCAAGCTGCTGGTCTACACGCATCTTCTTCCCGTCGTTCCCAACTGGATTGCGATGCGCGCTTTCTTGAAAGGCGTCGCCGACGTGCGGCCGCAGGGCGTGAAGGTCGGTCATGACGGACTGATCGTTCGCCTGCCGGGTAAAAGTCAGACGATCGAAGTCGATGACATCGACTAGCTCTCATGTCGCCACCCCGATCCGCGCGAGAGCGCGGTCGGGGTGTAAACTCCGTGCGGGCCACCCAGGTGATGACGAGCTCTCAGTCGCAATAAGAATCTGAGACCCACCTGAACTAAAGGAGCAGACGTCAACTGGGTGGCCCGGATTCCCGGGCCATGACAGAGCTGCCTTCAATTCCTCCGTGTACGGAAGAATTCCTTCAAGAGTGCGCCGGCGGCGAAAGCATCGCCCAGGCGCTCGACCTTCGGGCGATGGTGGCAGGTCGGCTGCGCGAAGAAGCGCGGGCCGTTGAGGATCGCGCCGCCTTTGGGATCCTCGGCCGCGAACACCAGCCGCTCGACGCGCGCGAGGCTAATTGCACCCGCACACATCGCGCACGGCTCGAGCGAGACGAAGAGCGTGGTGCCGATGAGGCGCTCATTGCCGAGCTTGGCCGCGCCAGCGCGCAGCACCAGCGCTTCGGCGTGCGCGGTCGGATCGCGCCGCTCGACGATGCGGTTGCCGTCCGCCGCAAGAAGTGCGCCGTCCGCCGACAAGAGCACCGCGCCGACCGGTACTTCGCCCCGGCTTGCGGAGGCCTCGGCTTCGGCAAGCGCCAATGCTATGGCTTCAACGTCAGTCATCCTGGACCCGAAGAGTTTGGCCAAGACTAGCACGCCCAAATGGTCGCCCAAGACCGGCGCCGAAGATGTCGAACGCAGTGACGCACCCAAGGGCGAGCGCATCGCCAAGGTGATGGCGCGCGCCGGCCTGTGCTCGCGCCGCGATGCGGAGAAGATGATCCTCGAGGGGCGCGTGGCGGTGAATGGCGAGACGCTCAAATCGCCTGCCCGCAACGTCATGGAGGACGACGCCGTCACGATCGACGGTAAGCCGCTCGGCGTCAAAGAACCGGCGCGGCTCTGGCGGTACCACAAGCCCTCCGGACTCGTCACGACGCACAAGGATCCGGAAGGAAGACCAACCGTCTTCATCAATCTGCCGCGCCATTTGCCGCGCGTCGTGTCGGTCGGCAGGCTCGACTTCAATTCGGAAGGCCTCCTGCTCCTCACCAACGACGGAGAGCTCGCGCGCAGGCTCGAACTGCCAGCGAGCGGCTGGCAACGCACATACCGGGCACGGTTGTTCGGCAAGGTGACGCAAGCCGATCTCGACAGGTTGGCCACCGGCATCACGATTGACGGCGTAAAATATGGTCCGGTGATCGCCGACCTCGAACGCAGCAAGGGCATGCACTCCTGGGCCAGCGTCGCGCTCAAGGAAGGCAAGAACCGCGAAGTGAAACGTCTGATGGAGAGACTGGGGCTCAAAGTGTCGCGTCTCATCCGCGTCCAGTTCGGCCCGTTCCATCTCGGCCATCTCGCGGAAGGCGCCGTCGAGGAAATTCCGGCGCGTCTGTGGCGCGAGCAACTAGGGATTGGGCGCAAAAAACGGTGAACCACAACGTACTGTTTTCGACTTTGCGGTGTTTGTTGGATAAGTCGTTCGATGCACTTTGCGGAATCACGTTCCGCGAAAAATGTTTTTTCGTCGATACGCCCGAACAAAACTTATCCACGCCCAAGGCCGCGCGAACGCGACCGTTCTCGCGACGTGCGACTCCGCTCAGGCCAACAAACAAAGGCTTTTCGTTCGAATACGCGTTCATGCGCGCATTCTACACCGGGTCCAAGAGGTGTTGGATAAGTTGGACTCGCAGATCAGCTTGATGGATGTAAAAGAACGGTGCGCGCTCCCCACTCTATTATTCTCGTCGCGCTATCCGTCTTCCACCATGTAGCGCGATGAGGGTACGCAGGATCAATTGACGTTGCGTTAAAGGCGCACGATCCCAATTCGGGACACCGGTGAAACGCCTAATGCGCCTTTCGCATCAGGTCGCGCAAGCCGCGGAAGCTGATGCGCTTCACACCAGCGCGGTCGAACTTGTCCTTCAGCGCCTGGTCGACGCCGATTTCGCCATCGTGGATGCGGATGGCGCTCTCCGTCTTGTCATAGGCCTGCAACTCCGGCGTGTCGCCGACACAGTGCAGGATCATCTCCATCACGCCTGCGCCGGGATGGGCAAGATAGTGTTCGAAGACTTCTCGCATCATCCTTCGGCCCCACTGAAAGCTGAAATCGTCGGGATAGACGATGCCGGCCCGATCGGCCTGGTCACGACAATGAAAGCCCAAGTGGTTATCGGCCTTGGTGCCCACCATACGCAGCGGCAACTTGTACTCCTTCCCGAGCTTCACGTAGATCGGATAGAGCTTCTCGCTGATCTGCAGCGTGCCCATGTGATTGTCGAGATGAGTGACGTCGACGCCCCAGGCCAGCGCCTGATCGATCTGCGCCCGACACTCGGCCTCGACCTCGACAGGGTCGGCGCGCTCCGAAAATTCCGCGGCCGTTCTGGGCATGTAGCCTTGCGCATCGCGCAGGCTCGGCGCATCGGTCAGGGTGCGCCAGCGGTAGGTCGGATATTCCGCCGTCAACGTCAGATGGATGCCGACATCGAGATCTTTGAAGCGCTCCACCGCCTCGCGCGCCCAGGGGCACGGCACCATCAGGGTCGCCGACGAGGCGATGCCGGTGCGCATCGCCGCTTCGCTCGAGACATTGGCGGAGTGGGAGGAGCCGATATCGTCGCAGTTGATGATGATCAAAGGCTGATCGGCCGCGTAGCCCAAGCGTTCGGCGAGTGAGGGCATGAACGCCTCCTATGTGTTCCATGACCACTTTGTCATGGGCTGGGGCCTTTTGTCAGGGCCTGGCGGATTACCGGGCCATGACAGATCGCCTTCTTGGCGCGATAGTCCGCCGTCATTTGACACATGCAAAAGGCGAGACGTGTCGGCGAAAATCCGTCCCTATGCATCGGAAGACCTTCCGGCCCTGTACCAGGTGTGCCTCGCGACCGGCGCCAACGGCAACGATGCCTCGCACATCTTTCGCGACTGGAAGCTTCTCGGCCACGTCTATGCCGGTCCTTACGGGGTACTCTCGCCGGAAACCGCGTTCGTGGTGGAAGATGAAGTAGGGGTCGGCGGCTATATCGTAGGGCCGCTCGACACGCATTCCTTCGAGCGCCAGATGGAATCCGACTGGTGGCCGGAGCTGCGCACGCACTATGCCGATCCGCCCGAGCCGCGTTCCGACTGGACGCCCGACGAGCGGCTGGCACACATGATCCACCATCCGCCCAAAACGCCCAAGCGGATCAGCGAGCCCTATCCCGCGCATCTGCACATCAATCTCTTGCCGCGCCTTCAAGGCCAGACGATCGGCCGCGTTCTGATCCGCACCTGGCTCGAGCGCATGGCGGCGATCGGTGCGACCAAGGCGCATCTGGGAGTCGGACCGGCCAACGAACGCGCCGTGCGCTTTTATCGCGCTTTCGGCTTTCACGAGATCGAACGGCTCGTGGCGCCCTACAACGTGATCTGGTTTGGCATTTCCTGCGAGCGCTGATAGAAGCCCGCCGTCGCTATTCGAATCCCGGACGTGCCACCATGGCCATGCGCAACAAGAAACATTCGCTGCCGCCGCCTTATGCGAGCGAAACCAAGGATTCGCGCTTCGCCGGAACGTTCGAAGTTCTGATCCCGGTCGAGGGCCGCAACAAGCCGTTGCGCGCACCCAAGCAGTTTCCGACCCAGCAGGCGGCCGAAGCCTGGCTGCATAGTCCCGACGGCAAGGACGCGATCGCCCACCTCATCCATGACGAGGCGAAGCTCAGAGCGAAGTAGCAGGCAAGCGAACGGCGGTGCCGCGCTTGCGACACCGCCGTCGATTCAGCCCGCATCAGTTAGTTGTGAAAGCCAAAGCTGAGGCCGACGCTGGGCTCATAGTCATAGCGGCGATAGTTGTAGTAGCTGTCGCCATAGACCCAGCGGCAATTGTCGCCGTCATAGTCGCAGACCCAATGACGGTCGCGATAGGATGACGGCCTGTAGTAGTACGAGCGGTTATAGTAGTTCTGCTCGCGCCAGCAATTGTCCCGGTCATAGTCGCAATGCACGCGATAGCAGCCATAGCTGTCGCACCTTGTAAAGGTGTCGGCCGCTGCAGGCGCCGAGGTTACGGCGAACGCACCGGCACCGATCACGCCTGCAAGCAGGAGATTGCGAGCCAGTTTGTTGTTCAACATGACACACTCCATGGTCTTGTTGTGCCCCTCGTTCTGCCCAACCGTGCAGACTCAACCGCCTGCACACGGTTGGTCAGGTCCATGTAGAAAACGGTTGGGCGCCGATATGGTTTCGGCGAACAAGAAATGACGTTAACGAAAGTTCCGCAGCGGGAACCGCATGGTTTTATGCGCAGAACGCGAACGCGGAACTCGTATGCAGCGTCACCGATTGCGCCCGTGCCGGCGAAACGGCAGTTTGAGAAGATGGGGGACACGACCGCGCGCGCCGCACCGCTCCAGGTGCATTCGACCGTGTTCGCGGTTCTTTTCGCCGTCGGATTCTGCCACGCGCTGAACGACATGATGCAGTCGCTGTTGGCGGCGATTTATCCCAACTTGAAATCGACCTTCGATCTCGATTTCTCCCATGTCGGCCTCATCACCCTCGCCTATCAGTCGACGGCGTCGTTGCTGCAGCCTTTGGTCGGCGCCTACACAGACCGACGCGCAGTCCCGTATGCGCTGCCGGCCGGCATGGTGTTCACTTTCATCGGCTTGATCGGCCTCGCGCTGGCGCCGACGTATCCGCTCTTGCTTGCAGCGGCCGTCCTCGTCGGCATCGGTTCCTCGACATTCCATCCGGAGAGTTCCCGCGTCGCCCATCTCGCGGCCGGCACCAGGCGCGGACTGGCGCAATCGATGTTCCAGGTCGGCGGCAGCATCGGCGGCGCGCTCGGCCCGCTGCTGGCCGCGTTCGCGATTTCGCCCGGCCAGCGCACCGGCGTCGCCTGGTTCTCCGGTGCGGCGCTGCTCGCTATCGTGATCCTTTGGCAGGTCGGCGAATGGTATCGCCGGAACGGCACGCTGCGCGCCGCCCATCACGGCCATCTCCAGCTGACGACGCGGCTGACGCCGTTTCGCGTGCGCGCCTCGCTCGCGATCCTGGTGGCGCTCATCTTCTCGAAGTTCGTCTACATGGCGAGCATCACGAGCTACTTCATCTTCTACCTGATCCACAAATTTCATCTCTCGGTGCCGGGCGCGCAGATCCATCTCTTCCTGTTTCTCGCGGCGACCGCGGTCGGCACGATTTCGGGCGGACCGATCGGCGACCGTTTCGGGCGGAAATATCTGATCTGGTTTTCGATCCTCGGCACGCTGCCCTTCGCGCTGGCGCTGCCCTATGCCAACCAGTTCTGGACTGGCGTCTTCAGCGTCGGCGCCGGACTCGTTCTCTCCAGCGCTTTTCCAGCCATCGTCGTCTATGGCCAGGAGCTGCTGCCCGGACGCGTCGGTCTGATCAGCGGCCTCTTCTTCGGGCTGTCGTTCGGCATGGGCGGGATCGGCGCCGGCGCGCTCGGCTTTCTCGCCGACCGAGAAGGCATCGAGTTCGTCTATCGCGTCTGCTCGTTCCTGCCGCTGATCGGATTGATCGCGGCGTTCCTGCCCGACCTAAAGCAGCGGGAAGGCGACGGCGAACGTCGCGAGTGAGGGATCGGCCGCATACCCAAGATGGGTAAGGCCGAAGATGTCCTCGACGCTTTTGAGCAGGCCGTAGTGGTTGATCGGCACGTCGACCACCGTTTTGGGCGCGATGAAGGGCGAGAGCAGGATCGCGCCGACGCGCCCGCCGCCCGGTCCGGCATAGCCGGGCTTGTCGACGTTCGGTCCGGTCGGCTCGTTGCAGCAGGCGCTGGCATCGCTCGCCGCTTCGTCGAAGGTGACGATCAGGAGCCCGTCCTGCTTGAACGCGGGCGAAGCCATGATGCGCGGAATCCACGCCTTGACCCACTTGTTCGCGGTGACGAGGCCGCCCGGGCGACCATCCTTACACGGAGCATCGTGACCGTCGTTGCAGACGCTCGGCACGATGAAGACAAAGTTCGGCGTGGTGGCGATGTTCTTGAGATCGCTCTGCAGCGTCGCGAAGCTCACGACATTGGCGTTGCACACGTCTGGACGATCGACGATGGAGTGGAAATAGATGAAGGGATTATGGCGATAGGCATAGGCGTCGGTCGGCGTCGCCGGCAGGACGCCGTTGCCGCCCGGCGCCGGCCGCGCGCAGGTCGCCGCTTCGCGCGCCGGATCCTTGCCCATGTCCTCCATGTAGCCGCGCCAGGTGAAGCCCTTTTCTTCGAGCTGATCGGCGATCGTTTTCACCGCCGCCGGATAGACGCAGCCGTCGCCCTTGGCGATGCCGTCGGAGTCGATCGGCGCCGGCGCGCCGTTCAAGGTGAAATCGACATAGAGGCGGCAGTCGGCGATGGTCGTCGGCGCCTGCGGCTGGCCGCTGATCATCGTCAGGTAGTTGCCGAGGCTGGCATGGCCGGTGGCGTAATAGTTGTTCAGCATCGCGCCCATGCGCGGCAGCTTCAGCCCGAGATAGGGCGCCACCGTCTTCGGCCCGAAGATGGCGTCGTAGTTCTGGTTCTCCAGAACGACGATGAAGACGTGGCGCACCGCGCTCATGCCGCCCATCTTGACCGGCGCCGCATGCGCGGAGGCGCCGGCGACAAAAAGAGCTATGGCGAGCATTCGGACAAGGCGCGAGAACATGTCTTTCCTTTTTCTGGATCGGGCGGCGAGGCTATTTCTTCGCGGCGGTGTTGAGAGCGACCGCGTCGCGGATGAGCGCCTTGAAGGCGGTCTCGTTCAGCTTGTCGCCTTCGTGCAGATCGATGGCGCGCCGCAGGTTGCCTTCGAGGCTGGAATTGAACAGGTGTTTCGGGTCCTTGAGCTTGGCGCCCTTGGCGAAGGTGAGCTTGACGACGGCCTTGTAGGATTCGCCGGTGCAGATGATCCCGCCATCGGACCAGACGGGAACGCCGCGCCACTTCCACTCCTCCACGACCTTGGGATCCGCGGCCTTGATGAGCTTTCGGACATGCGCGAGCGTCTTGCCGCGCCAATCGCCGAGTTCGGCGATCCGCGCGCTGATAAGCTCGGAGGGCGACTTGGCGCCGGCGGTTTTCTTCATCGTCTGGACCGTGGTCGAGGGATGCGCGGCGACTATACCCGAAGCGCGGCGCGGCGCTTCAGGCTTGCCGCCGGCCATTCCTTATTCGTGTCGTAATACACTTTGAAGACGTGCGCAGGTTTCTTGGTGGTCGCGCCCTTTGCGGGCTTCGAAAGGTCGACCCAGGGCAACTTCGAGCGTGTGAAGATGTGGACGTCAGGCGGCAAGTCGCGCGGCTTGTCGAGCGTCCCGACGCGAATGAAATACACCGTCTTGCGCCGGCCATAGTCGCTCCACAGCGCCGTCTTGCAGGTGGGACAGCGCGTCACGTCATGCGGGCGGCCGCTGTCGGTCGGCAGCGTCACGATCTCGGTGGTGCCGTCGACCGCGACGTGCTTGGCCTCGATGAGCGCGTTGATGACGAAGGCGCTGCCGGTCTGGCGTTGGCAGTCTTTACAATGGCAGCAATGCACGAACATCGGCGCCGCGTTGAGGCGGTACTTCACCGCGCCACAGAAGCACTGCCCTTTCAATGTCTTCGCCATTTCGCCCAACCTCCTTTGTCAAAAAAATTCAAAAATCTTCCGTTCAATTCCCGCTTTAGTAAGCCGCTGCTTGATGATCAAAACAAAATCATCTCTCGCGCAAAAGCCAAAATTCCCTCGCCTTTGCATATAGAACATAACAAGAACAAATTCAAGGGCGCGCAAAATTCTTACGACGAAAATTCACGCAGTGCAGGCATGCGTGAACATCGCCCATGTTCCCGCTGCGAAGAACCACGCAGCCATCAGCACATGCGTGACGAGCGCGGCGGGACCAGTGCGCCGACTGCGCCACGCTCGTGCCGCACGTGGAATGCCGAGCGCCGACGTCACGCCTGCGAAGATGAGCGTCAGACCGATAAGAGTGAGCACGCGTTCCCCCGACTGGTGATCGGGGAGTTAGAAAGCCTCACTAGGAGAGCCGCATACGCCTTTAGGCTTTCGCCCTGAACATGCGCGTATGCCTCCCCGACCATACGGTCGAGGAGTGCGTTCGCAGCGGCACTTGCGCCGCCTAGTGAGAGGTTTCTACGCCCCAGAACGACCGATGGATCGTTCCGCCGACTCATATACCAGCGAGCGAGGACGCGGTCACTCGAAGACCGTACGCGGTTCTGCAGTACTAGTCTTTCGAAACCAAGAAACCGAAAGCGCACTTTGAGAAGACATTAGTTGCATGTTGGTCATTTGGAACAAAAAGTGCACTAATCCAATACGCAGATGAGGTGAAGAGAAATCAATCAAAAGGGCACTAACACACTCAAGTCATTTAAGACTTCGATGGTTCAGAATTGTATTTGAGCTGATCCACCAAATAGCCGGTGCACAACCGTTTCATACTATTGACGCCCCTCCCAACCTGTGCGTGCTTATGACTCCATCAACGTATACTGGATGTGCGCAATGGCCGACTATTTCGAGATTGATTTCTTGGCCGTCGAAACAAAAAAGAGTGGAGACGCCATTCCACTGCGATACGAAGCAGGAGGGCGCACGTACATTCATGTAGTCGACGGCGGATTTCAGGAAACTGGCGAGAAAATAATAGAGCATGTCAAACAACACTATGGAAATCCCTCTGCAGTTGACCATGTCGTTGTTACGCACCCTGATGGGGATCACACAGTTGGATTGAGGCAGGTTCTCGAAGAGTTTGAAGTTCGCGCTCTTTGGATGCTCAGACCATGGCTTTACGCGGCAGAGATAATCGACCGTTTTACCAATTTCACTAGTGTCGAAAATTTGAAAAGGAGATTGAGGGAGCTTTATCCGAATTTGGTCGCTCTCGAAGAAATCGCCAACCGAAAGGGTATTCCAATCCTTGAGCCTTTTAGTGGATCGCAAATTGGACAATTCAGGGTGCTGGGACCGAATAGAAGTACCTACCTTGATCTTATAGTCATATCCGAAAAGACGCCCGAGCACACAGGGGAAGAATCGAGCGGGGCTCAAGTAAGTCTCGCCGAAACTGTGAAGCGGATGGTAGCGAAGGTCGTGAATACTATTCGGGCCGCATGGGGCGATGAAATTTTTTCCGACGAAGAGACAAGCGCCGAAAACGAGATGAGTGTGGTTCAATACGCGAACATTTGCGATCAGAAGATACTGCTTACTGGTGACGCCGGTAGGAGGGCTTTGTCGGAAGCAGCAGATTATGCTCTCCTAATCGGAGTTTCATTGCCGGGCTTTCATCGCGTTCAGATCCCGCACCACGGTTCTCGACGAAATGTATCTACAGAAGTCCTAGATCGACTCTTTGGACCACGATTAGCATCGAAGCTCGCCGAAGGCTCTGAAACATTTACGGCTATTTGCAGTTCGGCGAAGGAGGACGAAGATCATCCACGAAAGGCCGTAGTGCGTGCATTTTACCACCGCGGCGCGAAAGTAATCGCGACCGAAGGTCAAAGCATTCGAACTCAAAAAAACGCACCAGCCCGCGAAGGTTGGGTCGCGGTGCCGAGCTATCCCTATCCGGAAGAACAGGAAGAGTGACCTACCTTGAGGCGCTCACGAATATTTCAAGAGTGTATAGCCTCAAGAACTTCAAATATCTTTGAAACATAATGAACGAGAGACCCGATAGTACGACTGCAACAACCAGCCGAGTTGGGTCAACTGCTCGGTGCAAAATCCAAAATACCCACCCGCACTGAGTCATTAGAGCGATGGCAGTTAGCGCCATAACAAAACTTGTATTCCTACAAAATCCATAGAGGTTTAGGAACTTCTCCATTCGCTTTGCGGCAACCTCGTCCGACCTAGCAATTGGATATGCTTTCCAAAATACCTCTTCGCCAGCGCCGCCAACATCCTCGGTAAGCTTCAATTTGTTTGCCACTGCCAAACGCAACCCGTCTGCGAGTGGTCGATAATAATCTGAGAATATTAAGCGTAGCCACTTCGAACGCGCCTTCCTTGACAAGAGAACTTCTGAAGGCTGCATCAAAAGTTTGCCGACCGCTAAGCGCTCAAATAGGAGCGATGACGGATTCGCAACCAAATGTCCTGCCACATAAGCTGCGAAAAACACTAGAAATCCTTCGGAAACCTTCCAGTCTGAATGCAAGACAAATGAAGTTCCGAAAATATAATCTGTAGCGGCGAGTACCAAATATCCTTGTGGTAGGTAGGCCAAAACGTCGTAGTCGGTGAACCGATCAATCACGTTCATTCGTTCAACTATCCTTCACACATGTTGACCGCCATTTATGTGTAACTCCGCTCCTGTCACGTAGCTCGATTGATCCGTGCACAGATAATAGATCGCCTTGGCGACTTCTTCCGGCAGGCCGAGACGGCGCAGCGGTATCGTCTCGACGATTCTGTCGGTGCCGGGCGAGAGGATCGCGGTGTCGATCTCGCCCGGCGCGATCGCGTTGACGCGCACACCGAGCGGGCCGAAGTCCGACGCCATCTCGCGCGTCAAGGCGGCGAGCGCCGCCTTCGACGTCGAGTAGGCCGCGCCGGCGAACGGATGCACACGCCCGCCCGCGATGGAGGTGACGTTGACGATGGCGCCTTGCGCGCGCGTCAGCTCGTCCTTCAGTCCGCGCGCCAGCCAGATGGTGGCGAAGAGATTGACCTCGAAGACATGGCGCCACTCCGCCATCTCGGTCGTCAGCGTGGTGAGGCGCGCGCCATTCTCGCCCTTCGGCGAAATGCCGGCATTGTTGACGAGCGCGTGGAGTTTTCGTCCGGTGATCCGTTCGCGCATCTCCGCGATGGCGCGCAGCGTATCCTCGGGCGTGGAGAGATCGACCTGGATGTGATCCTCCGGCCCCGCCGCCCAGGGACAATTCTCCGGAAAGGCATGACGCGAGCAGGTGATGACGCGCCAGCCCGCGCTCGAAAAGCGCTTCACCGTGGCGTGGCCGATGCCGCGGCTCGCGCCGGTGAGAATGAGCGTTTTCTGTTCGTCGTCGTTCGGTTTGGCTGTCGTCATCGCCACAGTCTAACATCGTGGTCTCATTATTGGGACTCGCGCACGCATGCCTCCGCAGGACCTGACAGCACTGGCTTTGATGCTGCTGGCCGCAGTGCTGGCGGGGCTTCTGATGAACCGGCTCCGGCTTCCCGCCGTGGTCGGATTCATCCTGGTGGGCACGACGCTGGGCCCCACCGGTTTCGGCGTCATTGCGCAATCGCCGTCGATAGAAACGCTCGCCGATCTTGGCGTCCTCATGCTGCTCTTCATTCTCGGCATGGAGCTGCGCCTGCAATCGTTCCGCGCGCTGTTGCCGCTCGCCGTCGGCGTGACGATCGGCGAGATCGTGGTGATGACGGGTGCGACGAGCCTCGTCGCGCAGCTCGCGAGCGGCGAGACGACGAGCGCGATCGTCATCGGCTTCATGCTGGCGATTTCATCGACCGCGGTCGCCATCAAGATGATGGACGATTCCGATGACGAGCAGACCCGAGCCGGCAAGCTCGCCGTCGCCATCCTGGTGGCGCAGGACCTGGCCGTGATCCCACTCCTTCTCATCGTCGGCGCGATGGCCCCGCATGCCGGCAGCGTCGGCGTGGCGCTGATCGCCGGCAAGCTCCTCGGCACGGGCGCGCTCTTGATCGGCTTCATCGTGCTCCTGACGCGCATCAAGAGCTTCCGCTTTCCGGCTTCCGAATTTTTCCTGAAGGATTTCGACGTCGGCACGCTCGGTGTGCTCGGCATCTGCTTCGCGGCTGCTTCGGCGTCGGGACTGCTCGGCCTGTCGCCTGCGCTCGGCGCCTTTCTCGCCGGCCTCGCCGTGGGTCACTCGACGCTTCGCCGCACCGCGATCACGCTGGCCCAACCGGTGCAGAGCATTCTGCTTTTCATTTTCTTCCTCTCGATCGGATTGTTGATCGATCTCCACTACGTGCTGGCGCATCTGGGATTGATCACGCTGGTGCTCGCGATGGTGACGCTCGGCAAGACGGCGCTGAACTTTGGTCTCCTGCGTTTGGCGCGTCAGCCGGGCGAGGTCGCGTTTCCCGCCGCGCTGTTCCTCTCGCCGGTCGGCGAGTTCTCCTTCGTGCTCGCCACCGCCGCGGCCGGCGCAGGCGCGTTGACGCCGGAAGGTCACAAGCTCGCCATCGCGGTGATCGCGCTCTCGCTCCTGGTCAGTCCGCTCTGGTTCATAGGCGCACGGCGCGCGCACATGCTGGCGCTGCGCGGTATCACCGGCGCCGACGTGCTCATCCGCCAGTCCTATGCGCGCGAACTCGCGTTCCTGGGCAGGATCCGTCGCAGTGTGGTGCGCAACCGCGATACCGCGCCCGATCCCGAGCGCAAGCCGCCGGCGCCGATGGAGGCGATCGGACCCGACGACGCCGACGACTATCTCGAACCCTTCGTCGATGTCCCGCGCACTCCGCTCAAGTCACCGCCAGCGGCACCGGCATTTCGACGCCCGCAGGATCCTGGTGAATGATGACCTCGGCGCGCGGGAACGCCGCCAGAAGATCGGCCTCGACCGCATCGCTGATCTCGTGCGCGCGCAACAGTTTGATGTCGGGATCGAGTTCGATGTGAAGCTGGATGAAGGTGTTCACGCCCGCCATGCGCGTGCGCAGGTCGTGCAGGCTCTTTACTTCGCGATGGGTGCGCACAATCTCCTTGATACGGTCGCGGTCGGCATCGGGAAGTTCGCGGTCCATGAGCTGGTCGTAGCTCTGGCGAAAGACGTGCACCGCACTCCAGGCGAGGATCGCCGCCACCAGGATGCCGATGATCGGGTCGGCGATGAGAATGCCGAACTGCGCCGACAGGATGATGCCGAGGATGACGCCGGCGTTGGTGACGATGTCGCCGAGATAGTGCATGCGGTCCGCGCCGACCGCGATCGAGCCGGTGCGCTTGACGACGATGCGCTGCGCGACGACGAGCACGATGGTCGTGACGATCGACACCGCCATCACGGCGAGGCCGACCAGCGGATATTCGATCGGATGCGGCGCGATCAGGCGGCTGACCGCTTCGATGACGAGGAATGCCGCCGATCCGGCGATGAAGGCGCCCTGCCCCAATCCGGCCAGCGGCTCCGCCTTGCCGTGTCCGAAGCGATGCTCGCGATCGGCGGGCGTCAGCGCATGGCGGATCGCCAACAGATTGACGAAGGAGGCGAAGACGTCGAGCGCGGAGTCGGCGAGCGAGGCCATCATCGCGATCGAATCCGTCACGATGTAGGCGACGGCCTTCATGGCAACGAGCACCGCCGCCACCGCAACGGCAGCGACCGCGACGCGGATCATCATCCGGCCGTGCTCGGTGTCGGCGCTCACGGATAAAGCCGCTCGGTCCGCCACGGACCGGACGCCTCCCTGCGGTAGACGAGACGATCATGCAGGCGGAACGGGCGGTTGCGCCAGAACTCGATCTCGAACGGGCTGACGCGAAAGCCGCCCCAATAGGGCGGACGCGGCACCTTGCTCAGCGCGTATTGCGCGGCGTATTTCGCGATCTCCTTCTCGAACGCCCAGCGCGTTTCCACTGCGCGCGATTGCGCCGACGCCCAGCAACCGATCTGGGCTTCCTTCGGCCGCGTCGCGAAATAGGTATCCGACTCCGCCGCGCTCGTCTTCTCCACCGTGCCGCGCACGCGCACCTGCTTGCCGAGACTCTTCCAGTGAAAGCACAGAGCCGCATATGGCCGGCCGATCAGCTCGACGCCTTTGGCGCTTTCATAGTTCGTGTAGAACACGAAGGTGCCGTTGGCAGCGTCCTTGAGCAGGACCATGCGCACGTTCGGCCGTCCCTCGCCGTCGACGCTGGCGATCGACATGGCGTTGAAGTCGTTGGGCTCGGACGTCTTTGCCTCGTCCAGCCAGGCGTGGAACAGCGCGAAGGGATCATCCTTCGCGCCGATGCCGCCGTCGTCGACCGGTCCGCCGATATCGCTCATGGCTTATCGCTCATGGCTTTCCGCATAGCATCTTGAATTGCGCCACGGTAGCTTAACCCGGCGAGGGCCGGCCATGCGTTTCAAATTGCATGCGATTTTCCTGATCTGTCTCTGCGTCTCGTTCGCAGGCGGGTGCGCCTTGGCGCATGACGGCGAAGAACTGAAGTCGATCTTCGACCAGGGCGTCAGCGCCTATGATCAGGGAAAGTACGAAGAAGCTTTCGCCATCTTCAAGTCGATCGACAGTGAAGACGTCGCCGCCATGCGCAACGAAGGCGTCATGCTCCGAAAGGGCATCGGAACGCCGAAGGATCCCAAGGCTGCTCAAGACCTGTTGGAACGCGCGGCGGAAGCCGGACTCCCGACCGCGCAATACGACCTCGCCGAGATGATGCTGAACGGCGAAGCCGGCGAACCGGACCCCAAAGGCGCCCTACCCTGGCTGACCCTGGCGGCGGCAGCGCATCATCCCGTCGCGGAGTATCGCCTCGGAGAGATGTACGAAGAAGGCACGCTGGTCGAAAAAGACGTGCACGCCGCGCGCACGTTTTATGCCGACGCCGCGGCCGCCGGCGTTCCCGGCGCCAAGGAACGCCTCGCCGCGCTCGGCGGTCCGATTCCGGGCGCCCAGCCGCCGGAAGCGCCGCCAGCGAAGCCTTAACACCTTAAATCGCATACCTATATTGTCAGCGGGCCGCGCGATTCCCTGTGCGGCCGGGAGACTGCATGCGCGATCCGTACGAAATTCTGGGCGTGTCGAAGACCGCGAGCGAAGCCGAGATCAAAAAGGCGTTTCGCAACCTCGCCAAGAAGCACCATCCCGATTCCCATTCGGGCGACAAGGATGCGCAGAAAAAGTTCCAGGAGATCTCCGGCGCCTACGACATCGTCGGCGACAAGGAGAAGCGCGCCAAGTTCGACGCTGGCGAAATCGATGCCGGCGGCAATCCGCGCGGCTTCGATCCGCGCCAGGGCGGCGGCTTTCGACCGGGAGGTCCGTTCGGTGGCGGCCAAGGCGCGCGCGACTTCCACTTCACCTGGGACAATGCCGGCGGCGGCGCGCAGGAAGGTTTCAGCGCCGAAGACATCTTCGCCGATCTTCTCGGCGGACGTGGGCGCCGCGCGCGTTCGCAACCGATGCGTGGCGAGGACTTCACCGTCGCCACGACGATCAGCTTCGACGAAGCGGCGCGCGGCGGTACCCGGCGCGTCGTGGTGCCGACGGGCGAGCAGATTGACGTCAAGATCCCGGTCGGCGTGAAGGAAGGCCAGCATATTCGCGTCAAGGGACGCGGCGGCCCCGGTCGCAACGGCGGACCATCCGGCGACATCCTCATCCAGGTCGCGATAGCACCGCATCCCTCGATGACGCGCGAGGGCAACGACATCCGTATGGACCTGCCGGTCACGCTGAGAGAGGCCGTGCAAGGCGGCAAGGTGAACGTTCCGACGCTGAGCGGAACGGTGACGCTCAGCGTTCCGCCGAACTCGAATACGGGAACGGTCCTGCGCCTCAAGGGCAGAGGCATCGCGCCGGCCAACGCCACGCCCGGCGATCTCTATGTTAAGCTCATCGTCACGTTGCCGGAACGACCGGACGGCGAACTCGCGAAATTCGTCGACGGCTGGAAGGCCGACTACGATCCGCGCGCGAAGATGAAGTAGAAGTCCCAATTGTCATGGCCCGCCGGAGTGCGGGCCATCCAGATGAACGTCGGTTTCAAATCTGCGCGGTTGGGCTCAGCCCAATTTTCTCAACTCTACACGTCCCCACCTGGATGGCCCGCACTCCGGCGGGCCATGACAGTGAGGAGATAGCGAGAGCCTTCCCTATTTCACCGGGATCATCGTGTGCTGGTACGGCGTGCCCGCCCACATGACATACGGCATCGCGGTATTGGGATCAGCCGAGCGCGGATAGCTGTGGTAGTAGCCCGCGTCCGCGCCGACGACCATCACGTGGGATCCGGTCTTGATCCAGTGGTTGGTGGCGCTTGGCGCAGTGGCATATGGATCGGTGTTGCTCGCGTCGGTTCCGCCGGCCAGCATGTAGATGAAGCCGACGCGACCGGGCGTGGGCATTTTATGCGTCGCCCAGGCTTGCACCCATTCCATGGCAAAGCGGTCCATGCACATCGGATCGGGACCTGGCGTCGTCGGATTGTCCGGCATGCAGGTGAAGCTTCCGGTCCCCTGGCGAATGGTGCGCATGGTGCCGTCCGCGCTCATGACGACGATGGTTGCGATCGCCGCGACGGACCTGGGCGCGGCCGTCATCGCGCTCGCGATCAGTTTCCGGTCCGAGGCCGCGACGGGGGCGGGCTTCATCGTGGCCCCCGGCATCATGGCGTTTTCCGCAGCAGCGGCAAGCGAGAGCGAAACCAACGATGCGCCGGCGATGGCGCATAAAACAACGATCGACTTGTGCATCTTGCTCCTCCCTCATCACCTTTGATTCGAAGCGCGTAATAGCGCAGCGACTCCATTCTACTCCTAGCGCCGTGCCCGAACGAGGGCGGAGCAGCCGCTCGCTGTGACTTCGGAGCAAAAATCACGCAGAGTGTTGGCATAGATCGCGGCAGGGAGTGGGCATGGCGGCGTCGAACGTGGATAGTGTGGCCCGCCCCATCCCGATTTCCCTGCCCTTTCGCCAGGTTGCCGCCGTGGTGGTCGGCAACGGACTCGAATTCTACGACTTCCTGACCTACGGCTATTTCGCGCTCTATATCGGCCGCGCCTTCTTTCCCAGCCATAGCGCGTCCTCGAGTTTGCTCCTGTCGCTTGCGACCTTCGGCGCCGGGTTTCTGACGCGGCCGATCGGCGCGATGATCATCGGCCCCATGGGCGATCGCATCGGACGCAAGCCTGCGATGATGCTGTCGTTCGGCTTGATGGGCGTAGCGATCGTGGGATTGGCGCTCACGCCGTCCTATGCGCGCATTGGAGCCGCAGCCCCTGTTCTCGTCTTGCTGTTCCGTCTCATCCAGGGCTTTGCGCTCGGCGGTGAGGTCGGACCCACGACCGCCTATCTCGTCGAGGCGGCGGCGATCGAGCGGCGCGGCTTCTATGCCTCCATGCAATATGCGACGCAGGACGGAGCGATCCTTGCGGCCGGACTGGTCGGAACCTTGCTCGCCTATCTGCTCGACGCGCAGCAATTGCAGGATTGGGGCTGGCGCGTCGCCATGCTGATCGGCGCAACGATCGTGCCGTTCGGCCTGGTGGTGCGTAGTCGCTTGCCGGAAACCTTGCACGCGGCCGACGACGCAGCGCTGGCGCCCGACGCAACAACCGGCGCGCTGACCAGCAAGCCGGGCGTGCGACCTTATCTAAGAGTGATCGTGCTCGGACTCATGATGCTGACCGCGGGCACGATCGGCAGCTATTCGATCAACTACATGACGACCTATGCGCTGACCGTGCTGCACATGCCGGCGGTCGTGGCATTCGGAGTCATCATTGTGGGTAGTGTGTTTTCGGTGCCGTTCGAGTTGACAAGCGGCTGGCTCTCGGATCGCTTTGGGCGAAAACCGGTGATGCTGATCCCCGGCTTCATTCTCTTCTTTTCGATCGTGCCAGCATTCTTGGTGATCACTCATTTTCACACAGTCATGACCTTCTATGCCGCCGTGGCCTGGCTCAACTTCCTAGCGGCGTTGGCGAGCACGCCGGTCATCATCACGTTGACGGAATCCTTGCCCCGGAGCATCCGTTCCGGCGCGGTTGCCACGGTCTATGCCTTCGCCATTTCGATCTTCGGAGGTTCGACCCAGTTCACCCTGACCTGGCTTCTCGGTGTGACGGGTAATCCGCTGGCGCCCGCCTTCTACTGGACAGCAGCCAGCGTCATTGGATTGACGGCGATGCTGCTGGTCCGGGAGTCGGCACCGGTGAAACTCGCGGGTCGGCTGCGCGACCGATAATTTCGCGTCTCGACGGTCACAATTGGCGATGCATGAAGCCACCGCATGTCCCTGCGAGCGCGCCGTCATGGCTGAATACTAGTGACTCAATGCCACAAACCTCACGCAACTGTGTTTGCTATTGGCGATGCTCACGCTTTTCTGTTTTGCGAGGCCGCAAGGGCGAACTTTAACGTCAGCCAAAGCTCGCCATATGTCGCTTGTGAGCAACGAGTGCGACGCTTGGGAGGGCGACGTGGAGAGGAAGGGGCTGCCGGAATTCGAACGGGCGCTGAGCCTTCAGCGCGCGGGCCAATTCGAGCAGGCAGTCCGTCTTTACCGGCAGGTCCTCCAAGTCCACCCGACGCATTTCGATGCTGCGCACATGCTGGGCGCGGTCCTTTTGCAGCTCGGCCGCTTCGACGAGGCCGAGCGCCAGCTTCGCCGCGCCTTGCAGATCGCGCCACGTTCGCCCGAGGCCCGCAACAATCTCGGTCTGGCATTGCGCTATCTCGACCGCTTCGAGGAGGCTGTCTGGGCGTTCGACCGCGCCATCGCGCTCCGGCCCGGCTATGCGCAGGCTTACTGCAATCGCGGCAACGCGCTACGGCTCCAAGGGCGGCTCGAGCCGGCGCTCGAAAGTTACGACCGTGCCGTGACGCTCGACCCGGCGTCGGCTGATGCGTTCTACAATCGCGGCGGCGTGCTTGAGGAAATGCAGCTGTGGGACGATGCGGTCGCCAGCTACGAGAACGCCCTGGCACTCAAGCCGAACTTCCCGCAAGCGCTGAACAACCTCGGCAATTCGCTGTTCAATCTGACCCGCTACGAGGAGGCGCTGGACAAGTTCAATCGTGCGTTGACGCTTGCACCGCCCAACGCCGATGCATTGACCAATCGCGGCAATGTCTTGCGCGAGATGCGCCAATTTCCTGCCGCTCTCGCCGATCACAATGCGGCGCTGGCGCTCAATCCCCTGAGTGTCGAGAGTTTCAACAACCGCGGCAGCGTTTATCGCGAAGTCGGACGCTTCGATGAAGCGCTCTCCGACTATCGTCATGCGCTTCAACTCAATCCCGATCATGTGGGGGCACGCGCCAACCTGGCCCTCACCGAGCTTCTGCTCGGCGACTGGGCCAGAGGTTTCGAGGGTTATGAGCTGCGTTTTCGCAAGTGGAAGAATCGCGTCTTCATCCCGGACAATGGCGCTGCGACATGGCGTGGCGAGATCCTGACGGGAAAAAACATCCTGCTTTACGGCGAACAAGGCTTCGGCGACGCCATTCAATTCATCCGCTACGTGCCGCACCTTCTCGCACGCGGCGCACGCGTGACAGTCATGTGCGATCGCAGATTGCACCGGCTCTTCTCCACGGTCGCATCGGGCGTGGAATTCATTGGCTCGACGGAGCCTGGCCGAGCATTCGATTTCCAGATCGCACTCATGAGTCTGCCGCGCGTGTTGGCGATCCGGCCCGAGACGCTGCGCTCCCAGGTGCCCTATCTTCGCGCCGAAGCGGGGCGCTGCGAATATTGGCGCCTAAGACTCGGCGAGCAGGGTTTCAAGGTCGGCCTCGCTTGGCAGGGCAATCCTGCCGGCAGCATCGACAATGGCCGCTCGATTCCCTTGCGCGAATTCGAGCCTCTCTCGAAGATAGACCGTGTACGGATCATCAGTCTGCAGAAGAATTACGGGAGCGAACAGCTTCTCAGCTTGCCGCCGGGAATGACGGTCGAGCGGCCTGGATTCGACTTCGACGAGGGCAACGATGCCTTCATCGATACTGCCGCGATCATGGCCAATCTCGATCTCGTCATCACGTCGGACACGTCCATCGCGCATCTTGCAGGCGCGCTGGCAAGGCCCGTGTGGATTGCGCTGAAATATGTCCCGGACTGGCGCTGGCTGACCAAGCGCTCCGACAGTCCCTGGTATCCGACCGCGCGACTCTTCCGCCAGACAAAGCTCGACGACTGGGAAGGGGTCGTGAGCGAGGTCACCGAGGCATTGAAGCTCGAGGCGGGCCCGACCGGCCATCGCGCGCCCAACATGAACTCCGTGGCCTGACCATGCGCGTCTATGTTCCTGTGTCCGCCGGCGATCTGATCGACCGCATCACGATCCTCAGGATCAAGATGGAGCAAATTCCCGATGCGGCCGCCGTTGCGCGCATCGGCGACGAACTCGAACATCTGACGGCCATTCGCAATTGCTTCGCCAAGTTGAATTCGTCGGCCGTCGCCGAGAAAGAAACTTCGCTGCAAGCCGCCAACAAGGCGTTGTGGGATGCGGAGAACCGCGTCCGCGCGCTGGATGCCAAAAACGATTTCGGCGCCGAGTTCGTGGCGTCGGCCCGCAGCATCTATCGCGGCAACGGCGAACGGGCAAAGTTGAAGCGCGAGATCAACGAAATCGCCGGCAGCGCGCTGCGCGAAGAAAAGTGGTTTTCGGATAACTAAATGCTGCGGGCGACGCGTTCGTCGGCCAGCTTGAACTGCAATTCCTTGCGCCCGAAATCGATCGAGAAGGCGGAGGTCTGACCGAGGAAATTCATGCCGATGAAGAGCGCGGGCCGGTCGGCCAGTCCCCATACGTTGAAAACCTCGAGATCGGAAATCAGAAGGTTGGCTCTGACGAACGAAATCGCGCCTAGCCGAATCGTCGAAAAGGACGTGATCCGTCCCGGCGACGTTCCGCCCGTCACGTCGGTGACCGGCACGATCCTGTCGCTGACATAGGTCGAGCCGCGCTTCGCGAGCTCGTTGAACAGGAGCGAGTTGCCGATCGTGACTTGTGCGCCCGAGTCGATGAAGGCGGCCGCCGGCACATCGTCGACACGGCAATCATAGGCGGTCAGACGGCCATTGGAGCCTTTGACGCGCACGATCAGGTCGCGGCTGATCTCGAAACCGTGGATCTGGTTCGAGCGGTCGATCGTCAATGTTTGATAGCGGAAGTCGAACGTCACACGACGGCGATCCAGAATGTCCAAGCCGAGATAGCCGTCCGCGCCGAGCCATTCGCGCGACAGGACCGGCACGGCTATATCGCTGATTTCGACCGAGCCGACCTTGAGACTGCGCAACAGCGCCGTCGATGCCGGTATCGAGCGTGAGATGCCCTGCACGACAACGTCTTCGCCGCCCAGAAGGCCGAGCTCTTGCGCAACATCAGCAGCAAGCACGGAACGGTCAGCTCCGGTGTCGACGAGGAAGCGAAACGGTCCCTTGCCGTCGATCAGCGCCAAAACCGTCATGCGGTGATCGCGTTCGGCATTGCCGTGGATCGTCTCAGGTTGAGGCGCCGAATCGGCCAGGGCCGCGATGCTCTCGCCCGCGTGCAGAACAGTTGGTGCAAAGGCAAAGGCAGCCGCACTCGCTCCCAGAAGCTGGCGTCGCGAATAGATCGAATTCATGCGCCCTCCCCGTCTTCGGTTGCGCCCAGAGTCCCGATCATACCACCTTTCGCGCTTACGTGACGTTTTCGAGGCTGACCATGCGTTAAGGATCTTTTCGCGCCGGTCTGAAAGTAAAACGGAGAATCCGAAAGGCAATCGCGCAATCTGCGCAAGGACTTCAGCTCCCGTGTCCGCGGCGCAGAAAGAGGCGTTAGCCAGCAGCCGTCACGCGGACGTGAAGGCGGCGCAACCTCCGCGACGACTGCTTCGTCTCTGCACTCCAGTTAAGCTCGTAACGACGCGGGAGGGTCAGGTTCATGAAAATCATTCTGATGGTTGTAGGGGCGTTGCTCCTGCTCTTTGGGCTGCACTGGATCGGGCAAGGCACAGGCACCTTCGTCTGGCCGGCCAATCCGGTGATGGATAATCATGTCGGGTGGGCCTATTTCGGCGGCTGCGCCGTCGTGGCGGGTATCATTCTCATCTGGTACGCGCGGCGGCGGGCGACCTAGGAAGCCGGGACGATGTGGCGCGCGCTTCAACTGATCGTAGTTCTTGCACTTCTATATGCTCTCGGAACCGGAGCCCTGCGAGGATTGCGTAACGGAAAAATCCGCCTGCGCGGCGGCATGATCGTCACGCGCCATGCCCGACCGTTCCTGTTCTGGATGAGCATTGGCAGTTGCGTCGTGTTCAGCGCGGTAATCATTGCGGCCTATGCCCTGTCCTTCGGTCACCCGATGTTTTCGAGGTGAACGCGCGTTGCGGCTTGCCGCTGAACGCGACTCCTTGGTAAA